>JACKQG010002801.1_pt1 | contig 22141 bp, 16 predicted proteins | sample 8237621 | NCBI WGS metagenome assembly JACKQG01 (sample SAMN15677084, study PRJNA649215) | marine metagenome | biome: marine; feature: Black Sea; material: saline water; isolation source: suspended particulate matter (SPM) from the Black Sea western gyre | collected 2013-06-09/2013-06-10 | depth... | reverse complement strand
TGGAAAATGGAAACGGGACGGGGTTGGGTGAGCGTTGTTGGGTCCCTCGTGGCTATTCGGGTTTAGCTACGACCACAGTAGCCAGTGGCTTCTCTGGGCGGTACTTGTATCGACCGGAACAGCACTACTCATTGGCGTGGACATTCGCAGGCCAATAGTTATCGAATCAACAGCAGCAGCCGTGTTGGTGCTTCCCGCCGTCTTTTTGGCACCGTGGCCGTACCGTATTGCACTATTGCTTATCTTTGTCGGCCTCGTACTTGGCGCCCTACCGATTCCCCGCCGCTGGCCCGGAACTCTTGCCTCTGCTTTAATATTAGGGGGAATCATACTGGCAGTACAATCACTTGGGATTCTCGGCTACGAGTATGTCACTGCAAGATCGCATGAGCTTCCGTGGCCATGGCCCGGTCTGCTTTTTTCGATTTCACGGCTGTTAGGTATTCAGGCGGGATTGGCCGGCACTAATCTTGCCTTATACACTCCGAGAAGCTCCCACTGTCTTGGGACTACATGGGAACTGCTTTTAGACCCACCAACATTAGCCTTCCTGTGCGGTGGGATTGTGATGCTGTGTATCTGGAAATCTGCAAGCCAACCATCACCCGTACCTGCACAATCACCGATGCAGGCAGGCAAACAAATACCTCGCTTAAGAAAATATTTGGCGGCTTTTGTCATATTGATTGTCGCCTGGCTGCCTGTCCGCACAGCCATATTGATATCGATTTTTATGCATCGTGCACTTCGAACCAAATATGATGCAGAACTGGTTCTAATAAACCAATTCTGGAATCCATGGCTGCTGATGGCCCTTCTATTGGGCCCCATCCTTCTAAGTTTGCGATTCATTCACACACCGTGTGATGAACGGCGGGCTTTTGTTTCCCAACCAAGTGTGAAGTGTCCAAAACATCTCAGTGCAATTGTTCTGACCATTGCAGGGAGCTTAATGTTGATTATGGGCGTGCTGTTGGATGCACCGGGACGACGCAAAGAAGGCCGGGTTTGGGTCGATGAATATCACTCGACATGGGAACCAACCGATAAGCCCTTTGATACCGAATGGTACGGGCATGACTCCGGATATAACTATTACTGCATCTACGATTACATTTCACACTTCTATGAGACAGATCGCTTCAAGACTCCCATCGACGATGCCGCTCTCATGGATTGTGATGTCCTTGTAGTAAAGGTGCCGACCGAACGATACGAACAGAAAGAAATAGCAGCAATAGAACGATTTGTCGAACGTGGCGGAGGTCTGCTGCTGATCGGCGAACACACAAACGTCTTTAATACCGGTACCAACATAAATGATATAGCAAGAGTTTTCGGTTTCAGCTTCCGTTACGATTGTTTATTCGGCATCGATACGGTTTTTACTCAACTATACAAACCGCCGTTAGTGCCCCACCCAATAGTCCAGGACATGCCGCCGCTCGATTTTGCGGTTTCCTGCTCTATCAGCCCCGGAATAAGTCGGGGCCGAGCGGCTATTCGTTCTACGGGCCTGAAAAATCTTCTGGCTGATTATCACGCGAGCAATTTCTATCCTCAGGTCGAAGATAAGGCGGAGATGCGATATGGCGCTTTCGTACAATTATGGACAACTAATCGCGGTAAAGGCCGGGTCGCAGCCTTTACTGATTCGACAATTTTTTCCAATTTCGCAACCTTTGAGCCCGGAAAGGCTGAGTTAATGCTCGGCATGCTCGAATGGCTCAATCACCGCAACAGCCCTTATCCGTTACGATTATTTCTTTTCATTTTGGGGCTCCCACTTCTTGCCTATGGACTTGTGCTCTGCCGAAAATGGAGCGTGGCCTGGTTGGTTGTAATCTGCTCGATGGTGTTCGGGTGGTCGATTGCAGCTGCAGGAACACGAGCAATTCATCGGAATTCCATGAGTCTTCCAAAAGCAGTTCGCCCTATGGTCCAGGTTATGATTGATCGTACCGTATGTAACGGACCTCTTTCAAAGAGTGGATTCATTTCAGGGAAGCAAAAAGGTTTCGGGATTTTCGAACGGTGGATACTGCGCCTCGGTTACTTCACATCCCGCAGGAGCGGCACCGAAGCACTGACCGGTGACCTTGTGGTGTTTATGGATCCCAATCAGACAGTTACGAACAATTTCCGCGAGGAGCTGGTCAATTACGTCGAGCTGGGCGGTAAAGTGCTCGTCCTGGACTCCCCGGCAAATACCGGGTCAACCGCAAACAGCCTGCTGTATCCATTTGGACTGACTGTTACTCCAAATATGCAGCTTAGAGGCCAGTTGAAAGCACCGGAGAAGTGGCCTGTGATACAAATCGACTCGACCTGTGAGATTAAGGGGGGACAGGCAATTGCGTCGGTAACAAACGTACCGGTGATCGCAAGGGCTATTCACGGCAAGGGGACAGTTACCGTCGTCGGATTCGGTTCGCGATTTGCAGATGCCTATATGGGTGTTACAGGTGACGTCGTACCCGATGACGAATTGCGGAAGGTGTTCGACATACAGTTTGCGATATTAAAGGGCATCGTTTCCGGACAACAATAAACTTATCACAAGAAAATATACAAAGCCGGATTTAGAGAAAAAATCACTGCTTTATGGTTCATTTAACAATAGAAGCATGGTATCATTCACTGTAGTTCCGGGACAATGAGTGGTTATATATGAGTTCGGAGTAAATCAACAAGGACAAATTTTTTGAGGAGGACAGGACCATGCGAAACCTGAGCTTGCTGATGATGACTTTTGGAAGCCTTTGTTTTTTTGCCGCACCATCCGACGCCGACGGTTATTCACCTCGTGTTGGTCAAGTCCACCCCGATTTCACCCTGCCTGATATTGCAGACCGTGAGCCTGTATCGCTGTCGCAGTTTCGCGGCCGGAAAGTCCTGCTGGTACACTTTGCCTCCTGGTGACGAGGTTGTCGTCAGGCCGTGCCGGCCTGGAATAATAAAACGCGAGAATGGGTCCGAGAGGGAAAGCTCGTTGTGCTGGGGATAGCACAGGAGCAGCATCCCGACCGCAGCCGGCTATTTGCACAGTGGCATAAGATAGACTGGCCCGTCCTGCACGATCCGATCAATGTTATGCAGGTAAGGGGGGTGCCAATCGAGGTGGCCATCGATGAGAATGGTATTGTGCGCAGCCTTCGACCGAAGATGGATACGTTCGAGGAGGAATTTCTCAATAAGACGTTTACAGGCAAAGGTTCAGAACCATCGAAGATAAAAGCTACTCGACCCAACCTGGGAGACCTGCGAAGGCGTGCCGAAAAAAGCCGCTCATCCGAAGCTTGGAGAGAACTGGGCGATGCCCTGGTGCTCTGGGGAGGGCAGTCTAAAACCAACGACGCTATCAATGCTTACAAGCAGGCGCTTCAGATCAATCCGGACGATGGTGATGCGAATTTTCGCCTTGGAGTCTGCTACCGCCTTAGGTACGATTCCGGGCAGAGAGCTTCAAGCGATTTTCAAACGGCTGTGAACCATTGGACCAGGGCCCGTGTGCTCCAGCCCAATCAGTATATCTGGCGGCGGCGAATTGAGCAGTACGGCCCGCGACTTACTAAACCGTACCCATTCTATGATTGGGTGGAAACGGCGGCTCGTGATATCATTGCACGGGGAGAAAAACCGATTGAGCTGATGGTTTTACCCACAGGCTCTGAAATCGCCGGCAAGGATAGCAGCTTTGAAACAAAAGAACACAACGTTAAGCCGCCCGATCCTCAAGGTCAAATCTATCGTGACGAGAAGGGTTTGATTCTGAGCGAAGTGACAGTAGTCCCGCCTCAAGTGAAGCCCGAAGAGACCGTTCGTGTCCACGTGACACTTCGCCCAAATGCCAAGCTGAAAGCGCATTGGAACAACGAGGCCGAGCCTTTGAAGCTCTGGATCGATGCACCCGACGGCTGGAAGGTGGAACCCCGGTTGTTGACAGCCCCGCAAGGTGACCGGCCGGAGACTTCAGAGCCGCGGCAACTTGAGTTCGAGGTCCTCGCGGCTGCCGGGGCAAGGGGGACAAGCAAACTGAACGTTTATGCTTTGTACTATGTTTGTGAAGATGCGGGCGGCGTGTGCTACTTTTTGCGAAAGGACATCCCTGTCACAATTACGGTAGATAAGTAGTGACGTTAAGGGCAATATCCATAGTGAAGCCGAGAGAAACCAACAGAGCAGGGAAAACTTACCGACAGATTTTCTCAATAGTCCTTAAAACTCTTCATCCACTCCGGCCAGTCACTCGGCTGACACCCCCCTGCCGTTGTCCAGGGGCCACTGGTGTCGTACTGCCGATGCCACTTAAACGTCCACAACTCCTTAAGCCCTATTTTCCTGGTAGAAAAATCCAGAAAAAGCCCATTCACAAAGCCATCGTGCCGGTTTAGACAGTAACGTAACATACGTCCTTCGCCACCTTCAGACCACCCCTGGCCGTCAAATGCCGGAGGAGCATCTACTGAATCCACTACACCATTATAGCGCTGAGCACCCAGGAACAAGGGCACGTATGCGGCCCCCGCCACAGCCAGCCCGCGCCAGTACCAGGATGCTTGCCCGCGAGGTTCCCTGCCTGGCTGGATATCAACACAATAGCCGTTGATGCCATAGCTTCCCTTCATCGGCTTTTTCCAGTAAGTCTCTCCGGGCATATAGCCCCAGGCCATAGTCACGCCGACATCCGTCCCCTCAGCTCCTTCACTGATGCCATTCTCATCAACCCACGGCTTCGTCGCATTCGGACAACAGGTAAATTCGTCATCCCATTTATAGTAGTCCCCCATTGCGCTGACCCATCGATTGGCTTGGGGCTGGGCCGTATGCCCCGCCATGAATCGGCCATCGTGATCTTCGGCATACATCGCAAAGTATAAGCCCCACTGCTTGAGCTTATTTAGACACGCAACGCCTCGGGCCTGCTTTCTTACCCGCTGTAAAGCCGGCATCAGTATCGCCATCAGTATTGCAATGATAGCTATCACCACCAGAAGCTCTATTAGGGTAAAGCCTTTTTCTTTGCTCACGGAATTCATCCAGTTCCTTCACAGAGATATAATGAGTTCTGCTGATATGTGTTTCTGTCTCAATTATAACAGATTCGCTAAAGGTAATTCAAGCCATTGGCTGATATTTTAGTCAGGAATTAAGAGTTTTTAACAGGACTGGTTATTGCAAAGTAAATATCAGAATGCGGGAATCCGGCCCATCGTCGGGAAGAAAATACAAGTTTCCATCGAAAGCCATACCTTCACGCGTTAGAGAGCTTTTCCATCTATCTTTCGGCAAAACGAAACGTTTTATCAAAGTCCAGTTTTCAGGATCGATAATATCTACAGCGGAAACATCGTCCTTATGGCCGCTGCATAAAAGCTTACCCGCAAAATACTTGATGTCCTGATAGGCCATTGAGGTCGGAGAATCGACTTTATTTAACTTTCGTCCGTCAATGTCCCATGTATAGAAATGAAGGGCGTCCCAATTAACTCCATAAAGAAGGCTTTTTCCATCAGATGCAATAGCACCAATGTGGTCATGAACCGAAAACGAAGTGCGTATTTCCAAAGTATCCGGATCGAGGCCATAGACCATTGTTCTGCTTTGTCTTTTATACTCAGCGTTCGGGACCCAAAGGGAACGGCCGTCATACTGCAGACCTCCGGGATGAATCAATGCACCATCAGTTAGTTCTTTTTTTGAAATCAGGCGTGCGTTTTGCCTGTCAACCTTAAACAGCCAGGCGCGATCTTGCTCTCTATCCACCGAGGTCACAAAATAAAATTGCTCTGCGATATCGAGCCCCTGCACATGATAAGTGGAAAACTTCAGCGGGACCTGTCGTATGAGTTCCATATGGCCGGATTGAAATAAGAGGTCCAGCGCATTGGCCTGAGAAATTTCATTGCTTTTGTGGCAACTTAAGATACGCGGCAGAGTCAACAATAAAATAACGAAAAGAGCTCGATTGACAATTATGACGGTACGTCGAATCATCTTTAGCCTCAATTTAAATTTGCCGGAATTCATTCCTGACTATGCCAATACAATATCAAGTCTGTTGCGAAAGGTCAATTTTTCCGATTACTTTTCAAAGATTCTACGGGCTTAATTCTAAAAAGACTATTGCGGGCAAAGCGGAACTAAAGTATTTTGTTGCTAAGTCGTTAATTTAATATGATTAGATAATTCGCAGGAGCTGTTTGTTATGAGTTTGTCCTATTATTTCGAACATACGCAAGGTATTGGTATTTTGGCCACAGCCGATTCAGATGGAATGGTTGATCTTGCCGTTTATGCTAAACCGCATGTTATTGACGAAAAAACCATCGCATTTGTTATGAAGGAACGTCTTAGCCACCTAAACCTCAAATCCAATCCGCATGCCGCTTATATGTTCGTTGAGAAAGGCGAAGGATACACCGGCAAGAGGCTGTATCTGACCAAGCTCCGAGAAGAAACCAACACGTCTGTAGTGGAGATGTTCAGACAGAAACAGCCGGAGATATGTGCGGCCGACGATGATTCAAATAAATATCTCGTGCATTTTCAGGTAGATGAAATCTGGCCTCTTGTGGGCGACAAGAAATAGCACACAAAACCGACATGAGCTTATAGATAGCAGCATCATTGAAGTCCATTTCCAACTTTTTGAATCATTAACTCTGGTGTTCTATAGCTCCACAAAATCTCAGCCTGAGTTTGCACTCCAAATCACTACATCCACAAACAGGCGTTTCCCAACCTCTGTCATGCTCTCTGGTGAGCCGGCGAAACCCCAGAACAGATATCGATTATGCTCCCGGGCCAAAGGATAGTAACCAAAACTATTCACTTCCCCGCCGAGTACAGTTACCGTTTCAGGAACAGGATATAGATATAGGGTCACATAGTCGCTTTCCGTGTATAGTTGAAGTACTAAGTCTTCCGGGACATCAATTGGATATGGTGTGCCGAATAGTGAACTATTTGGATCTATTACCTCGATGCTATTGTCTCTGCCGTGCATGCCATTAGGCCAGCCGATTGATAGTCCGAGCTGCCCGAAGAATGCATACCCCCCCTCACCTAATCCAACTATAGGCTTGCCCAAACTTTCAATTGTAGATACAGATTCGATATCACCCCAGTGACTTAAATTACCGGTGTCAGTGCCTGCAATTATAAGATCGTAAGAATCAAGCTCTGTGGTTGGGATTTCATCTAAGCTCACTAAAATGGTTGAGCAGCCATAGGCAGTAAGTAAAGACTGAAAGTTCTGGGCCGCCTCTACATCGGATCTATAAATATATGCGACAGTTGGAAGTGACATTGTCTGCGGTGTCGTGGACATACCAGCCTCTTGGGTGCCACCGTATGCTCCCATATTAATCCGTTCACCGTGTGGCCATATCTCAGAAGTCCGGTCCGAATTCGGATCGCCTGCATCGATACACGGGCTGGTGACATCATCTATTACCCAGCTTTCGCCGTTCGGGTCCCAGCGGCCGGCCTCGGATTTCAAATGAAAATCATCGGCTCTCGAATCGGCAAATAGAGGATCAGTATTTATATTCCCCGGACCCCACGTAATAGTCGAATAGCGCCCTGATACTGATACGCCATCTTGCCCACCTTCTATGTTGCTGTATTTGATTGTTATGTGAGAGCCTCGGTCTTTGATTTCCTGATTTGAGCTGTCGGTCAGGGTTACTGGTTGCGGACAATCCCAGATAATACAATTAATCACGGTTGCCGTTCCGCCCCCCGGATTCAGGCGGTACGGAGGACCCCACCTGCCTAAGTCAAAAAGCCTAAGACCCCGGCCACAATCGAAAATCGTATTGTTCACCAGCAGGGCCTCGCACGAATTTTCAATTGCGATGCCGGCATTTCTACAATCATAGATTACGTTATTCATTAAAACAGGATAGCATTTATCCCGCAGGACAATTCCGTGGTCATCGCATCCGCCGATGATGTTGCCGGCAATGACAGCAGAACATTTGGTCGGATTAATCATGTCATCGTGTTCGGGATTCAAAAACAGGTTGTTTTTAATAAGAGGAGCCGGAAGGCTCTCTCCGTATAAATCAACGTCGTCATTATCTCCGCGCTTACCGGTAAAGTAGCAGTCCTCGACGAGAACATAGGAATATCTCGTATGCACACCCTGTCCGATTGAAAGGAACTGGCAATTCCTGATATTCGCTGTCGCATCTCCGGGATGATCCTGATCGTCCGTTATGATGGCTATGGCATCTCCATCGGCATTCGCGCCATCGTCGGGTAGTTTCTGAAAAATACACTTTTCGAAATCAACATGACTTGCCAGAACAACAACTGCCTCATGATACGTCCTTGGTCCGGGCTCATAGTAGTCCTGGTGTTCACCCTCACTGTCCGCATACTCAATAATGCAGTGAACAAGACGGCTGTCTGCCGCATCGATGAACATAATGTGCTTCCACGTTGTGCCTTTTTCGAACCTTGTAAAGTAAATTGGCTCGGATTCGGTCCCTTCAGCAAGGAGTTGTCCATAGACAACCAGCTTGGCCGCATCCTTCATCAACACTACAGTCCCGGGCTCAATATTCAAAACTATCCCCGCTGGAACAACAACCGCATCTTCAAGAACATGTGTTCCGGACCACGTGGTATCATGGATCAGCTCTTCGGCTTTTCCAACAGCAGTTGAGCAAACCGCCACTAATAGCAGTATAGATATTGTCAAATATGCTATTCGTCTTGTTTTCACAGACATAGCCGCATCCTCCTATTATGCTTCTGTATTAGTTCCAATATATCAAATCTTTGTCACCAAGACAAGAAAATACCGGCCAGGCAAAATTAACAGCAGTGAAGGAAACAGGAGCAAATTTCTCACAATGTCGGATTATCTTAAAGAGGCCTGTGTCTGGGCCAGGGCTTGCTCAAGCTCTTCAGGAGTAAGCAATTCAATCTGCCCACCCAGCCGCAATACACTGCATCGGCCGTCATGAACCGGCTTCGATTCGTACAGAAGAACATTCGCAGGTGACATATCGCTACGTTGACCGGGAATATATACATATTTTCCGGCATCAGGAGAGGGACATTTAAATAACTGCGTACTTCCACTCCATTCAATTAAAGCCTGAAGTGATGGTGGAAAACCTTCATTGCTGAGAGCATATATTTGTATGTTCTGAGCAATTGTTCGCAGGTTCGTCTGGCACTTGACAGTTTCAGCGGTATACTTTGTATCTATCATTGTCTGAGTATATTGCTCTCCGGCCTGTCCGAAGCTCTTGATAACCCACCAAACGCCTAAGCCTATCAGCCCAAAAAAAATCAGAGCAAAAAGGAGGCTAATAATCGTACCACCATGTAAATCCGCTCTATGAGAGTTTATGGGCTTGTTGAAATGAGCATTTTCCCGGAATTTGCTTCTTAAATGCGCCATAACCGCCCCTTTCCTTTTTTTCATACACTTGTTTTATTTAATCTTGTCGCCGGCTCTAATATTTTCAATAGTTTAGGCAGACAAAGGTAATCCAAGTAAAGTGAAAAACAGAGCAACCAGCGGCAAAATTACTCTCTCAAATCCTCCAAGAAATATAAATCCTATAAGGATAAACATTCCATATCTGGAAAAGTTTCGATACATGTTGATGGCTTCGGGAGATTTCAACCTGGCATATACCATTTTTGAACCATCGAGGGGCGGTATTGGAATCAGGTTGAACACAGCCAAAATGATATTGAAAAATATTGCCAGCAAAACGAAACTTCCCAGCAGCGGTATCGCCGACAAACGAAGTAAATGGAAAGCAACGGCCAGAATAAGAGCCAGCGATATGTTTGAAAGAGGTCCGGCGGCAGCCACCATAAAGATTTGACTTTTGCTAAGGACTGAAAAGTTGACCGGCACAGGCTTTGCCCAACCAAAACGCACCAGAAGCGGAAGGATAATCGTGCCAAACAAACTGATATGTGCCAAGGGATTCAACGTCAATCGCCCCATCCTTGCCGCTGTGTCATCACCGAATCTATAGGCCATCCAGCCATGGGCATATTCATGAATCGTCAAAGAAATAAGGAAAATCGGAAGAGTAAATATATATGTTAAAATCTGGTCGCCTGACATTATATTTTTTACCTCGAAAGCAGGGAAGTGTTTTGCCTGTAAACAACATTTCCTTAAACTATTAAATCATCTACAATCCTTTAGAATCCACCAAATTATACATGATCCTTAATCACATTGCCAATAGGTTTACAAAAGCAGATACAATTTGGGAATGGAATAATTGTTGTTGAGTCGTCGCAGAGAAGATGTTCTGTTGTTTGCTTATCGGCGGCAATCTTATGTCAGCAATTCATCACAAATCACTTAACCGGGTAAGGCGGCAATGGTGGTATCTCTTTCTCCTGTGTTTTCAATTCTTCAAGAATAACTTCGATTGCCTTATTTAGTTGCTCATCAATCCCCGCATATTCTTTAGCAGGATCGTTATCGACATAAATATCCGGCTCGACACCGTACCCTTCTATTATCCACTTTTGTCCTTCCACATCATAACGGGAGAACTCCGGCTTATTGAGAAAACCACCATCTAACAACGGCAAAGAGCCGCGAATTCCTACAACACCGCCCCACGTTCGTTTCCCGACGACTTTACCCAGTTTATGCCACTTAAAACGATAAGTAAACAAATCGCCGTCTGAGGCAGAAAACTCGTCCGCCAAACACACCATAGGCCCGTAAATCATGGCCGCAGGGTCCGACTCAGGAGCAGTATTCCTGGCGAAATCGACCATGGTAATTTCTCTTCTGAGCCGTTCTATCAACATAGGTGAAACGTTCCCGCCGCCGTTACCACGGACGTCTATGATAAGTGCCTTTTTGCGAATCTGAGGGTAGAAATACTTAACAAACTCATTCAAACCGCGGCGCCCCATATCAGGCACATGAATGTATCCGACCTTTCCGTCAGTAGCATCACTTACTTTTTCAATATTATCCTGCACCCATTTATAATAATATAAATTCTCTTCGCTGTCAGTCGGTACTACTATTATTTCACGAGCATCCTTGACAGACGGCTTCGAATTGAGCTTTAAAGTCACCTGTTTGCCGGCTTTGTTGATAAGCAGCTCATAAATGTTATTCACATCAGCAGTCGATTTGCCATTTACGGCAAGAATATAATCGCCCCGATTTGCGTCAACTCCGATCTCCGTTAGCGGCGAACGCAAAGTATCATCCCAGTTTTGACCACGTAATATTTTTTCAATTCTGTAGTATCCTGATTTTTCATCACGCTGAATTTCAGCTCCGAGCAGACCGGTTGTTATCCTTTTCGGTTTGGGGTATTCTCCACCGCCCACATATGTATGACCGACATTTAATTCGCCTATCATCTCACCGATGATATAAGTCAAATCCGCCCGGTGATTCACATGAGCAGCCAAAGGTTCGTAACGGTCTCGCATTGCTTTCCAGTCAACACCATGCATATTAGGAACATAAAAGAATTCCCGCATCTGCCGCCAGCATTCATTAAAAATTTGCGTCCATTGCTTTTTCTTATCAAGGTTGACTTCCATGCCGGACAGGTCTAACGTTTCTTTCATATCGATTTTTGATTTGGGCAGGTCGATAATGGCATATTTCCCGCCCGAAGCAACGAGCATCTTCTTTTGATCGGCCGATATTTCATATCCACCTATCCGGCTAAGCTCAGTTTCCTTTTGCTCTTTCAGATTATACATCAGCAACTGGGTTCCGTCGTCCTTGCTTCCTCTTCGATTGTAATACAAATAATCACCGACCGAACTTAGATTGCTGTAATTCGATACTTCAGTGGGCAGTGAGGTAATACGGTCCTTGATGCCGTCAATGTCCACTTTAATATTTTGCTTTTCCTTCTTCTGACTCTTTTCCTGCTGTTTGTCTGCATTTTCATTCGGGTCAGACTTTTGGGCATCCGGCTCTTTGGCCTTATCTTCTTTTTTGACCTCGACCTCGTCACTTTGAGGCTTAAAAGGAGAATCAGTGCTCTTCGAAAGCGTGATAAGGTAGATTCGTGACATCTCGCGGTAGGCGTGATTCCATTCGGTTCTGCTGTAAATCGGATTAAAATCCCGTTCGGAAGTAAAGAACACGAATTTACCATCTGAGCTGAATACAGGATTGCTCGACGAATACCAGCCATCAGTCAGCTCATGGGATTTTTTATCCTTGAGCGAATAAAGATAAATCCTGTCCATCGCCTCGGTTTCCGATTTGGTGTAAACTATCCACCTGCTGTCCGGCGCCCAGGAATAATCCCTGAACTCCCATTTATCAGATTTATCAACTTCGACTATCCTGCCGCTCTTTATACTTACAAATCTCAGACGTAATCGTTTGTCCCCCCATAGAATCTTCTTACTGTCCGGCGACCATGCGATTTTGTATTTATAGGTTTCGGCGTTTCTTGTTATCTGCTTTTCCTTTGAGCTGCCGTCCTGAGGAATGATATAGATTTCATCCTCACCGGTAGCGTCGGATATGTACGCAATCCACCTGCCGTCGGGTGACCATTTGGAATTTCGTTCATGAATACCCGGGCTGTCCGTCAGATTTCGGACAGCACCGTGTTTGGCCGGAACGGTAAATACATCACCTCTGGCTCCAAACAAGGCACGCTTGCCGTCAGGAGCAACTTCATAATTGGTGACATTGTCACTAACACTTACAATACCGCTCCTGCCGCCGGATAAATCTTCCTGAATATGAATAACAACTTTCTCGTACTTTTCAGTCTCGATGTCTAAACGATAGATAAAGCCTGCGTTTTCAAACACAATTGCTTTTTTACCCAACGACGGAAATTTGATATCAAAGTCGGTGAAATCGGTTATTTTTTTTGTCTGCTTCGAATTGAGGTCATAAACGAAAAGATTCATGCGTTTATTTTCATCACGATCGGAGAGAAAAAAGATTTTATCACCGCTCCACATAGGGATAATATCCTGTGCAGGATTGTCGGTAATATTCTCGATTTTTTTTGTTTCGAAATCATAAATCCAGATATCATCCGCCATGCCGCCGCGATATCTTTTCCATGTTCGGAATTCCCGAAAGATGCGATTGTATGCTAACTTCCTGTCATCAGGCGAGAAAGAGCAAAAACCTCCGCGAGGAAGCGGCAGTTCATCAGGAAGGCCGCCTGATTTAGAAACGCAGTAGAGTTGGCCGTTAAAACTGTTAAATGAACTCATTCGTGAACGGAAAACGATATTCTTACCATCGTTTTTCCAGGCCATAACGATGTTATTGGGGCCCATTCGATCGGACACTTCATCCCGGCCAAGGGTTGCCGTAAAGGTCAAACGTTGAGGTACGCCCCCACCGGCTGGCATTAGATAAATCTCCGTATTACCATCATATTGAGCGGTAAAAGCAATTTGTTCCCCATTCGGAGAAAAACGGGCAAACATTTCAAAACCATCGTGATTAGTCAGCTTGCGGGCAACACCTCCGTCTGATGAAACACTATATAGATCGCCGGCGTAAGTGAAGACAATCTGATTATCATGAATTGCCGGGAAGCGTAATAGCCTCGCTTGGTTACCGGCAAATGCAGAATTTACAATTAAAACAGTAATAAACGTTACAGCACTTAACGTCAAACCCCTCTTAGTCATTTTCAACCCTCTCAACAAGCGTTAGTTTCTGATGCGTACTCACGCGCGATATTATCGCAGGAATACGAATTGGAACTCCCTATTGTTAATATAATTATACCCTCTGGAAGGCCTTCAAATCAAGGAGAAAATAACCGCAATACAAAACCACGTGTTTCCATTAAGGCAAAATAAGTTCTTAGAATCAACAGGCTGTTACAAGTGCTATTGAAACTCAAGAGGTGTTATGTTATTATGGGACTTGCAGCATATGAGAGTTTTTCTATGTAAGGGTATATGAGGAATATCAGATGAAATAATTTTTTAAAAGGCGTGGTATCATGCACAGAGGAAAGGGATTTACCCCGTTAGAAATTAAGAGTCGTGATAGGAAAAGAGGAAGTTTTCTAACGGGGTTTACTTTAATTGAACTTCTGGTGGTAATCGCCATTATCGCTTTGCTGATGGCGATACTTATGCCCGCCCTGAGTAGAGCGAGAGACCAGGCCCGGGGCGTCGTATGCAAGTCAAACCTCAGCCAATGGGGTAAGATATTCTATCTCTATGCCCATGACAACGAAAGCAAGTTCATGGTATGGAAAGAATCATCTACACCGGGCGGGGGGACATGGATCATACCATTGATGCCCTACTATGAAAAAGGCGGTGAGAAGAGCCGGTTATGTCCGAACACACGGAAGACCGAAGAGGAAGGGGAAACGGTTCCTGCTCGAATGGCGTGGAGCTGTGAAATCGACGGGAAAATCAACAAGAACAGCTACGGAATCAATAACTGGTGCTATGATTTGCGTCCGGGCGTCACAACTATATGGGGACTGCCGGATGCGGACCGCAGGGCCTGGCGAAAGATTGACCAAAGGCAGGCCGCTCAGATTCCAATGTTTTTGGAGTGCTGGCGCTGGGGAGGTGGTCCGGTGCTCCGAAGCGACCCGGCCCCGCCCGACGAAGCCTCACGACATAATACAGGATTTGGCCGTTATTGCATGGACCGGCATGCCTGCACAATCAACGTCTGCTTGATGGACGCATCCGTGAGCAGGGTGAGATTGAAAAGCCTGTGGGATTTGAAGTGGCACAAAGAATACCTTATGGCTGACCCGCTGCCGGAATGGCCCCAATGGATGTTAAACTTGCCGGGTCAGTAGGCAGATTGAGGGGATTAATATCAACCATGAAAAGGTATAACAGTGAAAGACCTGAAACTTACAAATAAGCTGAAGCAAATCTTTTTTGGCATTATCGTTTGTATTTTTTTGTCGGGACCGGCGGTTAATACTGCCGCCGATGAGGTGCAAATGCAGACTTATACCTACAAACGAGTCGGAGCTCTTGAAATCAAGGCGACTGTTTATCGCGCTGATGACGAGAAGGTTCGCCCCGTCGTTGTCTGGATACACGGCGGTGCATTAATCATGGGGGGACGTGACAGCATCAACAGGCGTTTTAAAGAAATGTTTCTGGATGCGGGTTATGCAATCGTTTCGATTGATTATCGCCTGGCTCCTGAAACAAAACTGCCGGCAATTATTGAAGATGTCGAAGACGCCTTCAAATGGATCCGGGAAAAGGGGCCAGGCTTGTTTGCCATTGACAGCAGTAAGATAGCCGTGTTAGGCGGCTCAGCCGGAGGCTATCTGACTCTTGCTGCGGGTTACCGTGTGAAGCCCCGCCCTGCCGTGTTAGTTGCGTTTTGGGGTTATGGCGACTTGATTGGCGATTGGTACAGCAAACCCAGTCCTCATTCCCGTCATCAGAGATCGAAGATGACCGAAGACCAGGTCAGGTTACAGGTAAGCGGGCCACCCATTGCAAATTCAAAAGACCGAAACGGCGATGGCGGTGCTTTCTATCAGTTTTGCCGCCAGCGGGGAATCTGGCCTAAAGAAGTTTCCGGCTGGGACCCGCACAAAGAAGCGAAAAAGTTTTATCCATACATGCCGGTCAAAAACGTGAGTAAGGAATATCCCCCAACCCTCTTAATACACGGTACGAAAGATACCGATGTGCCTTACGAGCAGTCGGTTATGATGGCAGAACAATTCAGGAAGTTTAATACCGACCATGAGTTTATCACGATTACCGGAGGAGAACATGGATTAGGCGGCGGAGACCCTGAGAAAATCGTCGAGGCTTATAAAAAAGCTTTCAATTTTGTCCATCAAAGAATGACCGAAAAGTAAATCCATCTGCTGACCTTGGAAAGGCAATATAAAATGCTGCTAATCGACAAAATAAGATTTCACACAGCAACTTTAGTCACTTTATCTTTTGTCCTTGGTTTTTGCCAATCAGAGATAATGGCGTCCTCGCAGCAAAACGAAGATTCAGCCGACATTTCTTTTAGCATAAAGAGAAAGGTCATCCATAAGATTAATCCGCGTATATTCGGTCAGTTTATGGAGAGACCAAGCTGGGGTGAGATTGGAGTTGAGGGAGGGCTAATTCCCGGGACACGGAAACTTCAGCCAGGAGTATCGAAGCTGCTCGAAGAAATGGAAATACCAATTATTAGATTTCCCGGCGGGACCGATGTGGATTTCATGGATTGGCGAGATATGATTGACAACATACCAAGCCGAACATCTCAGCGACCTGTCAGCACCGGCCACCGCGGACACAAGGTAAGTAATAACTTTGGCTATGATGAGTTCCTTCAATTTTGTGAAGAAGAAGGCGCAGAGGCCATCCTGGTAGTGAATTTTCGGGATGGTCTGCTCAAGAAGAAGCCTCTGAAAGAAGCTGCCATGCACGCAGCCTCATTGGTTGCCTACTGCAATGCGCCAATTGGAGCAAAGCTGCCGGAAGGGATGTACGATTGGCCTGCCTTGCGGGCAAAAAATGGCCGAGCCAGACCCTATAAAGTAAAATATTTTCAAATCGGTAATGAAACATGGGCTTTCATAAAGAACTTAAAGGAGATGATGCCCAATTCTGCACCTAAGTTTTATGCCGAGTGTCTGAGCTCATACATCGAAGCAATGCGGTCGGTAGATCCTTCCATTGAAATTATTGTCGATGGTCACGATGCTGATATGTCGGGGATTTTTGAGCAGGTACATAAGCAAACAGCGGACAAAGTATCGTATTTTGCCACGCATTTTTATACGCCATGGGGCATTACGAAAGTCTTTGAAAACAGCAGAGAAGTCCCAATAGAAGAGCTTTCCGCCGAGGAAATCTGGCGAGCATGGATTGCCGTGACATGGTTTGACGATAATGGCCGGTCTGTTATTAACCACCCCGGCATAAATGCCGCGCGAAGAGGTGGCTATAAAGTAGCCGTAACGGAATGGAATTGGAATGGCTGGTGGAGGCGCAGCGGGCCCGATCCCGCCTTGAATTCGAGCTTTGCCAAAGGGCTTGGTGCGGCCGGATACCTTCACGCTTTTATGCGGGCCGCAGATGTAATTGAATTAGGCTGCCAATCTATGCTTGTAGGTAACTCTTGGGGAATTCATGCTATCAAAGCCGATGTCGAAGCTAAGATTCCGCCCTACTACATGCCTACAGGACAGGTAACGATGTTCTATTCAAAGCACCATGGAGAGAAATTGCTCGCTCTTGAGAGCAGCAGCATGCCGACATATAAACAGCCATATCGAATGGGTGGCATTGGGCATAAAGAGAAGGTCGCTTACATTGATGCATTAGCCACGGCTGATGAAAAACTTGTCTATTTTCATGCCATCAACCGGACCTTTGAAAAATCTATAGATGTAACAATCGATATTTCTGCTTTAGGCCCCTTTGAGGGCAGTGCCGTACATCATGTTATGGAAGGGCGCCTTAACGATGCACCTGAATCAAATGAAACCAGACAGATTGGCCGGATAACTAAAAGAGAGATATATTTTAACGGCAAAAGTGTGACAATTACCCTGCCGTACAGGTCAATTTCATGCATCGAATTCAAGAGGAGCTGAATATGAACAGGAGAGATTTTTTAAGACGGTCCGGAATTGCAGTTGCAAGCTTAGGCGTTTCGCAGGTATTGCACAGTACAAACCTGGTAGCTAAAATCGGTGGTCTGTCAAAATGCCATAACGCAAACGTTCTGATGATAACCTGTCACGACATCGGGCGCCATATAGGCTGTTATGGCATCAAGACAGTTCATACGGATAACCTCGACGCTCTGGCCGAAAAAGGAATTCGTTTCCAAAACTATTTTGCAACGGATTGTGTATGCAGTCCGAGCAGAGGAAGCATTCTTACTGGAAGATATCCCCAGGCCAACGGGCTGATGGGATTGACGCATCAGCCATGGGGATGGAGCTTAAAGAAAGATGAGAAACACTTGGCAGCAATTCTTGGCCACGCCGGTTATGAAACTACATTAGTAGGTCTCCAGCACGTTACAAGCGGCGACCCCGCTTCGCTCGGCTATCAGCACGTGTTGTCGCAGGAACGCCAGGCCGGTCAAACCGTCGAAACCACAAAAGAGCTGCTCCGAAAAGCACGGAAGCAGGACCGTCCTTTCTTTATGAAAGTGGGATTTTTCGAGGTGCATCGTCCCTTTACAAACGGCAAAGACACCAAAAAAGGTGTCTTTATCCCGCACTTCCTCAAAGACACACCCGAAATCCGCGAAGACCTTGCTAAGTTTCAAGGGACAATCCGCTTTTTTGATAAATGTGTCGGTGAAATTTTAGAAGCGCTGAAAAAAAGCCCTGTAGCGGATAACACACTGGTCGTATTTACCGCAGACCATGGGATTCCTTACCCCGGTGCGAAATGGTGTCTTTACGACCCCGGTATTCAGACACCTTTGATTATGTATCATCCCGGAACAGAACTCGAGGGAGGCAAGGTCTATAAGCAGTTAATGAGTAATGTGGACTTTCTGCCGACGCTGCTCGATATTCTCGGTGTTGACATCCCGCAAAACCTTCAGGGACACAACTTCAAAGATGTGATAGAAGGCACCAAAACAGAGTCACCACGAAATGAAATATTTGCCCAGCGTACAAGCCATGCACTGCGTGACAACACTTCCAGAACCGCCCGAACAACCCGCTATAAGTTAATTCGGTACTTCGAACCGGGCAGGCTGATTGAATTTCCCACCGATGCCGTGCCGCAACGGGTGGCCGAACATACAGAGAGGCCAAAAAGATCTATGGGCAAAAGACCTGTTGTACAGCTTTTCGACTTGAAGGAAGACCCGCACGAACGTAATGATCTTGCCGGCTCACCTGAATACGCAAATATCGTCAGAGACTTGTCCAATCGTCTTTGGCGATGGATGGAGGATGTGGGCGATCCGATTCTAAAAGGGCCTCTTGTCACGCCATACTACAAAGAAGCAATAGAAGATTATCGCCGGTTCCGACATCAAAAAGGTAAGTAGCCAGCCAAACAGTCTGGGGCTTCTCAAGACAGGTTCGTTATTTTGACATACTTAAATTATTCCGGCCCGCCGAGAAAGCCCTCATGGAAAAAGACCGGCTTGTATCCATTTTCAGTTAGCCAGCGGATGGCCACATCAAGCCTTTTAAAGTGGTCGGGAAGATAGTTGGAGTAAAACGGCCAGAAGTACTGCTCATGGGTAAAGATATCCATAATTTCCGCATGGTTCGTGTCTTTGGTGAGCGGTTCGAGAGTCGGTATAATGCCCTCAACGGGTGTGCTGTTGCAGACGATGTCAACTCTGGAAAAAACTATGCCGCTTTCGAAATCCATAAGGGCATCATGGCGTGACATATATTCGGAGCGGACATCATCTACCAGATAGTTGACATCCCATGCGTCACCTTGTCTGCGGAAATAGCCGCTCAGCACACGTACCCCGCGTTCATAGAGAGGCTTTAAAGCCTCAGGCTGTACCATTCCCCAGTGTATAACCGTAGGCGGTGAATAAGTCTGCTCGGAAGCAAAGCGAATTATCTGTTCGGCCACTTTGTCAAAATCGGCCATCAATTTCGACGCCGATGCATTTTGGTAAGGACGATCAGGTTTATTTGCATAGGCATGAAAAGCAAGCTTTAGCCAGTCGGAGTTGTCTTGCCACTGGCCTTTGTAACGATCCGGGAACTGGGGCAATTCAAATCCGTCTTCGGTAGTGTAATAGATATTCAGCACAAAGCGTACGCCGTATTTCGAATGGAGCTGCCGAAGATTTTTCAGATAGAAACAGTCGAACAGAGAGGCGTAATTATTCTTAGCGATATCGCGCAAGAAGAAGCTGTTATCATCAATCGAGAATCTATAACGGGGCACCGAATGTCTGTCCCATATAACTCGGATGCGATGCTCACCCCTGCCGAAGTTATTCTCAGAGACCGCAACGATTTCCGTCTCCTTTTGGCGGAGAATAATTTCCGAAGTGAATTTCGTGCCATCCCGTCGCGCAGGCGAACCGTCCACAATAACCCGGCCATTAAGAGGAGCCAGTCCTGACACCTTGATTTTCAAACCTCCATCGACCTGCTCTCCATGTCTTCGGTTCAATACCGCTCCGTGAAATGGTTCTTCAATTCTGATAGAGCCGGATGCCTGTGCCGAGAGTATCTCGGATTTTGAAAGAATGATTCCTGCAGCTCCTGCTGCGGTGGTTTTCATAAAGTCACGTCGTGTTTTTGGCAACTCTTTCATTTTCTCATCTCCGTTCATGATTGAATCTTTATATCGATTCAGCGATTTTCTTTAATTCCCATTTGTATATTCCAGCCGGGATTTTTCACATTTCCCTCGGATTCATAAGCGCCGACATCGAAAGGTGTTTTCCTTGGAGTATGATTAAAATCCAAATCTGGAGCAAAATCAGAAACAGCCTTTTCAATCAGCACTGAATCCGGCTTCGGCCAGTAGCTCTTTTTGTCAGGCCCGGCAAAGGCATTGTAAACAGTACCGCCATTACAAAATTCAGAGCCGTCAATCTTTATGCCGTTTAAGCGGCCTTGAACAAAGTTAGCGCCGAAGTCCGCATTGTCGGATCCCTGTGCATCAACGGCAGTGGAGCCGGGGCAATAGATTGCATTATTGGCAAAGACCATATCACTTGCATTGTTCCACCGAATCAGGACGCCTTTTGGATGATTAACGATTGTATTATTAACAATCTTAACATTACTTACATAAGGCACTGCGTTATGCGGAGCGGCGGTGATGCCGGTCATGGCACAATTGAAAACGATGTTATTTCGAACAACAGCATCGGAAACCACCTGGATACCTTCACCCGCATTCCAAATGACGTTACCCTCAACAATATTAATCCCTTTACCGCCGCCATATACGAAGATGCCCGGATACTGTTTAGATATGTTAGTATCGTGAATGACATTATCACGGACAACATTCCCGTAAGAGCCGAACTTTATTTCAATGCCATCGTTTCCGCCGTTGCTCGTACCGCGCGTGTGATGAATATAATTTCCTTCAAACAGCGAATCGGTCGTCCGGCATGAGCCGTCGTGACAACCGATATACATGCCTTCTCCTTCTGTACGACGCGATTTGCTCAGGCCGGTATGATGAATGTGATTTTTTCTGATAATAAAGGCATCACAGTCTCCGCTGTTCATTGTCAGAGCATTGTTGCCGGTCTCAAATATTTCACATTCTTCAAACGTTATATGGTGACCCCGGATAAACCGTACCCCGGAGTTGCCTCCCTTAAAATGTATCCCACGAACAATCAGATATGAGCAATCGGTAAACTCGATATTATTAAATGTATCTATGTTATTAGCGGGACGAGTCAGCAGCGGTTTTTCACCTTTTGCCGCACGGATAATAACAGGTTTTGCGGCTGAGCCTTTAGCTGTAACAGCCCGGCGGGAACTTTGTGAATAGAGCCCTCCATGTAAAATCATCTCATCCCCGGGCTTTAGAGAATTTGCGACAGTTTCGAACTCCTCCTGAGACTCAACAGTCGCCGGGTAAATTTCATAGACCGCCCCTTGGCATCTCTCATAAACAAATCCATCGGCTAAAAAAACAACCAGCAGAAGAAATAAAAAGATTTTTCGAATGCCTTTTTTTCCCATTTTGTAAATCTAACCGTGCAAGTTTTTTTACAAACTCCAACCTTCCCGATACTGTGTCCGGACATACTTATTAGCCTCGGGCAAATTTGTTACTTTCATATTGTCCGGGTCCCATTCGATTCTTGCATCAACCCGCTTAGCCACATTTCCAAGCAGACATATTTCCGTCAGACGGCCGGAATACTCGAAATCCGCTCCTGCCTGCTGGCCGGCCTTGCAGGCACGCACCCAGTCCTGCTCATGTGAGCCATTCACCCTTGGGATGGTCTGTTCGGGCATCTTATATGCTTTCATTTTGCTTTCAGGTATCAAACGCGGGTCTTCACCGTAAACACCGGCAACAATCTTCCCTTTACTTCCTTTGAACAGTGCACCGCCTTCGGCATGGCCCATACGCCTTCCGTCTTCAAGCTCTTTAGGCCGGGGCGGGCGAACACCCTCATACCATGTCAGCTTGACCGGCGGCAAATCACCCCGGGCGCCGAACCGATAGG
>JACKQG010002800.1_pt1 | contig 22143 bp, 16 predicted proteins | sample 8237621 | NCBI WGS metagenome assembly JACKQG01 (sample SAMN15677084, study PRJNA649215) | marine metagenome | biome: marine; feature: Black Sea; material: saline water; isolation source: suspended particulate matter (SPM) from the Black Sea western gyre | collected 2013-06-09/2013-06-10 | depth... | reverse complement strand
TACTGCCAGTCCTACAGTCTTACCTTTTCCAACTTATTTAATTAGCCCCGTCCCCAGCGTCCCACGCATCACGTCCCCACCTTGTCCCCTCCCTTCTTGACCATTGTCCTGGCTGCCTCGTAACATATAGGAAAAATCCTCAGATCGGGTTGAATCCCCTTGTCCCTGATATATTCCTTGAGTCTGTCGGCCACTTTCTGTGGGATGAAGACGTGCTCCCGCTCTTTGCCACTTTTTGGGTCTCTGAGGGTCAGTTTTCTGTCTTGGACGTCTCTGGGAGTCAGTTTCAGAACTTCTCCGACTCTCATTCCTCCTCGGGCCATGAGTTCCAGGATGAGGCGGTTTCTTGGTTTGTCTGTCTTGAAGATGATTTCGTCGATCACATCTTTTTCGATGATGTCCCAGGAGGTAATGGGTTTTGCTTTGAACATCTTTCGTAGGATTGGGGTGTCGCAGGGGTTTTGAAAACTTTGATCGATATTGGTTCTGACGAAGTTGAAGAAGGCTGAGAGGTGGGAATAACGGATGCGTTTGGTTTGCTGTTTGGTTCCCTCTGTAATCTTGTTTAGAAATTCCAAGATTTCATCTGAAGTGAAGCTATCCAGGCTTCTTTCGCCGAAATCCTGGCAGAACCTGGAAAGGAGCGCTTCGTATGCCTTAACCGTATTTTTTTTGTGAATTGGACCTGTGGTAATCCAGCCAGAGTTTCCCTGCTTGTGTGATTTTCATTTTGTGACCTCCTTGTCTTTGGGTTGATAATAGTGTTCTGCCATAGTAACTATATTATATCATGAACGGATGTGCAAGGAAGCGAGAAATTGGAAGGTCTTGTAAGTGGAAAGTATCGAATCATAGGATAGGTTTGAAACAGACCTTCAGATACGGAATCGGATATCTCAGGCTTACTCAATTTGGTCAAATTGATGATATCACTGGGTTTTGAACTTGATGATATGTTTGGTTTCTGTCAAGATATCCAAATGTTGGAATAGGCTCGGAATTATTTTGCATGCGAAGCACATTCCATATTGGGCAAATTCATGTATGATGCAAAATCAATCGATGGCGCCTAACCAAGGCTCCAGATTTTGACTGAAACCCACGGTAAATTGATGTAAGACTCTTTTGACGAAAACAGAGTTCTTTAAAACAAGATGCAAACCAAAGAGTGAAAGCCCTATGGAATGAACACAGGCTCATGCACGATACCAAAGGATACGGTGTGTATGGGCCTTTTTTGTTTTTCCTAACACCGAGAGGATTTTCTAATGGCCAAAAAACCAACCTATGATGAGTTGGAAAAGAGGATCAAGGAATTAGAGAAGGAATCTGCCGAGCGAAAAAAGGCGGAGGCCGCCCTTAGAGAGTCGGAAGAGAAATACCGGACCGTGGTCGAGAATTCACTGGCAGGGATATATGTCATTCAAGATAGACAATTCAAGTATGTCAACCCGCGGCTGGTTGAGATGTTAGGTTATGATCGACCGGAAGATTTCATGGGCATGCCGTTCGATGTGGCCATTCATCCTGAGGACCGAGTCTCGATCAAATCCAGAGATGCTATGCCGGATAGGGGGCTGAAGTTAGGGGCCCGTTATACATTTCGCGCAATAAAAAAGGATGGGTCCGTGATCTGGGTGGATATGAGAGATGGCCATACCGCTTTTATGGGCAAGCCTGCCAATGTGGGCAATGTGATTGACATCACGGAACGTAAGCTATCAGAAGAGTCCCTGCGTGAATCTGAAGAGAAGTACCGCAATATTCTGGAACAAATTGAAGAGGGTTATTACGAGGTTGACATCACCGGCAGTCTCACCTTTTTTAATGATTCTTTTTGTAGAATATGGGGATACCCAAGAGATGAATTGATGGGGATGAATAACAGAGAATATACGGACGAGGAAAACGCGAGAAAGACCTACCAAACGTTTAATAAGGTTTACACCACGGGGGAGCCTGCCAAGGCATTTGATTGGGTAATCATAAGAAAAAACGGAAAGAAAAGAAATATAGAGCTTTCTGTCTCTTTGATAAAAAATTCAGCCGGTGTTCGAACCGGGTTTCGAGGTATTGTGCGTGATATTACAAAACGCAAGCGCGCCGAGGAAGAATTAGGCAAACATCGCTATCACCTAGAGGAGATGGTGGATGAGCGTACTTCGGAGCTAAAAATGGTCAATAACCGCCTTCAACTGGAAATCGACGAACGTAAGAGGGCAGAGGAAAGTTTGCTGGGCGAGAAGAATTTTTCCGAAGCACTTATTAATAGTTTGCCGGGGGTGTTCTACCTTTTTGGTCGAAAAGGGAATTTTCTCAAATGGAATAAAAACTTTGAGGAAGTCAGTGGGTATTCATCGGATGAGTTTTCAAGAATGAATGCCCTCGATTTTTTTGAAGGGGAAGATAAGAAAATTATCGCAGAGCGTATTCAAGAAGTCTTTGATAAAGGAGAATCTGATGCGGAGGCAAATATTGTATCAAAAACCGGGAATAAATCCCCATATTATTTTACAGGGCTGCGCACTCATATTGATAATGTCACGTATCTTGTAGGGGTAGGAATAGACATTGCTGAACGTAAACTGGCTGAGGAGGCACTTCGAGAGAGCGAAGAAAAACTCACAGGCATTTTACGTTCCATTACCGATAGCATGGTTATAATGGATGAGAATCGAGATATTGTATGGGCGAACGATGTGGCAAAGAGGCTTTTTGGCGCTGATCTTGCTGGGAAGAGATGTTACACGGCTTTTCATGGGCGTTACGTGGCTTGTGAACCCTGTATCGCGGAGAAATGTTTCAAGGAAGACAGAAGTTATGAATGTGAGACGCAACTTGCCGGTGTCGATGGGAGTAGAATTGACTCCTGGTGTACGGCTAGCGTGGCTACACGGTATGAGGACGGCCGACCAAAGGCGGTATTAGAGGTTTGCCGCGATATTACAGAAAAGAAGGCGTTGGAGGCCGAAGCCATGCGGGCCGGACAGTTAGCTTCACTGGGCGAACTTGCTGCCGGTGTGGCCCATGAGATTAATAACCCCATAAACGTGATTATTAACTACGCTCAGATGATTATCGACAGGAGCAATGAAACTGCCGAAGGCACCCAAATATTGGTGGGGATCATGAAAGAGGGCAAGCGGGTTGCTGATATCGTCAAAAACCTCCTTTCTTTTGCCCGGGAGCGGACAGAGGGCTACAGCCCAGCCCTTTTGCCGAACATCATTGAAGATTCACTCGGTCTGGTAGAGAGACAGATACTTAAGATGGGAATTAAACTCCAGGTAGATGTTCCTAATGATCTTCCCAAAATCCGAGTGCGCAGTCAGCAAATTCAACAGGTTTTTTTGAATATTCTCAGCAATGCCAGGTATGCATTGAACAAAAAATTCCCTGGTCCTCACAAAGAAAAGATCCTTGAAATTAGGGGAGAAAGGATAGAGATTGAAGATCGTAAAATGCTTCGGATAACGTTTTATGATTGCGGTATGGGAATATCCCAAAACATATTAGACAAGATATGCGACCCCTTCTTTTCAACCAAGCCAAGGGGAGAGGGAACGGGATTGGGCCTAAGCATCAGCTATGGTATAATCAAAGATCATGGGGGCCGTCTCTGGTTTGACAGCATTGAAGGCCAATACACAAAAGTTATGGTTGATCTTCCTGTAGATTAAGGTGTGAGAATCAGAGATAAGGAGAAAGGGGATAGTATGAAAGGAAAAATTCTCATTATTGATGACGAAGAGGGTATCAGGATTTCTTTTCAATCCTTCCTTTCCGAGGAGGGGTATGACGTGATTACCAAAGAAGATTACGATTCTGCCATGAAGGCTATTGCCAAAAACCAAATTGATCTGATTTTTGCGGATATTATCCTCGGCGGCTACACAGGCATTGATCTCCTGAGAGAAGTAAAAAATCGCGATCTGCGTTGCCCTGTCATCATAATTACTGGAGAGCCAACCCTAGAAACTGCGACCGAGTCGGTCCGTTTGGGTGCCTTTGATTACCTCACTAAACCGGTACTAAAAGAAGCACTTCTCCATGCAGCCAAGTTTGCTCTTAATCACAAGGCCCTTGCCGATGAAAAAGATCAGATAGAGGCGGAAAAGGAAAGATACCGCTCTAACCTGGAGGCCATATTCAGGAGTGTAAAGGATGCCATCATTACGGTGGATAGAAATATGCTTGTGATTGAGGCCAATAAAGCAACCGAAGACATTTGTGGTATTGCCCCCAAAGAGATCTTCGGGAAGGCATTTAGTGATGGTCTATACCAATGCGATAAATCATGCTATGCGGTCTTGAGGGAGGTCTTGAAAAACGAAAAAACAATTAAGGAATACCGTGCTGAATGCAGACATCGGCATCGGCCTAAACAGGTTGTGGAGTTGACCAGCTCACCCCTTATGGACCGGGGTGGAAAATTTATAGGGGCAGTTCTTGTGATAAGGGATATAACGAGGCTGAGCAACCTGGAGCAGGAATTGAGAGAGCGGCATCAGTTTCACAATATCATCGGCAAAAGTAGGAAAATGCAGGATATCTATAGTCTTTTGACGGACTTAGCCGATATGGAGACTACTGTTTTAATCACGGGCGAAACTGGTACTGGTAAGGAACTGGTAGCCAAGGCCCTTCACTACAGTGGTGGACGTGCTCTTAAACAACTGGTAATAGTGAACTGTTCTGCTCTATCTGAGAACCTTCTTGAAAGTGAACTGTTCGGACATATTAAAGGCGCATTTACAGGGGCAACAAGAGACAAACAGGGCCGCTTCCAGACGGCTAACGGGGGGACTATCCTGTTGGATGAAATTGGCGATATTTCTCCAATGATACAACTAAAGCTCCTGAGGGTACTCCAGGAAAAGGAATTTGAGAGGGTAGGAGAATCTACCCCTTTGAAGGTGGATGTGCGTGTCATTGCGGCTACAAACCGGGATTTGAAAGAAAAAGTAAGGATAGGGGAATTCCGGGAGGACCTCTATTACCGTCTTAATGTTATGCAGGTCGAACTACCGCCCCTCCGTGAGCGACTTAAAGATGTTCCATTACTCGTTGATCATTTCTGTGATTTGTTTAACAGAAGTTTTAAGAAGAAGATTGACGGCATATCCGAGGAGGTACTCAGGATATTTATGAGCTATCCCTGGCCGGGGAATATAAGGGAACTGGAACACGCCATAGAACATGCATTTGTTCTTTGCCGTGACCGGACGATTAGGGTTGATCATGTGCCATCAGAGATTAAGGAGTACGCTAAAATCAAAAAGACCATTCCTGAAAAAAGCTCTATTGAGGCACCACAAGTGATCGTTGAAGCCTTAGACAAGACCGGCTGGAACAAGGCCAAAGCAGCACGCCTGCTGGGAATCAGCAGGCAGACGCTGTACCGAAAAATGGACAAGCATAGTCTTACTAAACCCGCCTATTGAATGTACCATGTGACAGGTTTGTAACATTACAATTCTGTAACATGTTACACTTTCCCTGCCCTCCTGACAAACCTTTTTTACACCCACATCGTTGATAACTGCTGGAATATATTCGAGTAAAATGTTTCCATTTCCCTTTTGGCACGGGTTTTGTATCGTTCCTATCTAAAGATGATCATAGACCCGAAGGACGAAAAGGTAAGGGCCGGAGCACCTTTTAAAGCAGAACAAAACTCTTCAGATTAATTATAGCTATGGATAATAAGTCATTGGATAAAGACCTTTTTATATTAATCGGACCAGATAATTTCGAAGCCGAGGTTACGAATGAAGAGAGGCCTGTTCTGTTGTCCTTTATTTATCGGGATCTTGAATTTGAAAAACATTTGGAAGCTATGGAAGGCCTATCGAAATGCTATGCCGATGCCCTGAAGCTGTGTGTTTTAGATGCTGAATTTATCGGCTCTCTTGGGGAGAAGTTGGGCGTTGATGGCACGCCTACTTTTTTGGTTTTCGAGGAAGGGAGGGAAAAGAGCAGAATGTTAGGGCAGGCAGATAAGGAGGCCTTGGAGGCCTTCCTGTCTCAGGCCTTACCAGATCTTGGAGATGATCACCATGAACCAGAAAATTTTGCAACAGATTAAAAAAAAGGAGGAGAAAGATGCCAACAATAGACGATTTTATTCGACCGAAGGAATGGGTATCGGACTTCCTGTCCGATCTGGGGAAGGTTCTGAGAAAATGGGGCGAGGAGAGATATGTCCCAATCAGGCAGCAGGTTGATGAGGATTGGCAGGAGCACAAACTCATTGAACCGTTGCTGAAGGAGGTGCTGGTCGACCTCGGGATCAACTCAGCCTTTTTTCCGGCTGAAGCGGGCGGTACGGATATGCCTGAGCCCATGGCCCTTGTCAACATTGTGTGTGAGGAACTGGCGAGGATAGACTCCGGATTTTGCACGGCCTGTATTTGCTCTGTATGGGGGCTATTGCCGATACTGCTGAAACCACATCGCAACATGGAATTGTGCAAGGAGTTTGGGCCAAAGTTCTGCGGTGAGGAATTATATGTTGGCTGCCATGCCATGACGGAACCTTCCAGCGGTGCTGACATTGAAAATATCGGCCGCATGCAGGGAAAGACGATACAAACCACCGCCACACTTGAGGGCGATGAATGGGTAATCAACGGGCATAAGATATGGCCGACCAACGGAGGCAAGGTTGGAGATCTGTATTCTGTAGTCTGTACGACCAACAAGGGATCAACTGATCCAAATGATTTCGCCCTTATAATGGTGCCGGCGGATGCAGAAGGGGTCTCCGTTGGCAACCCTTACCAGAAGGCCGGTATGAACGCGGATATGAACACAGACATCTGGTTCGACCATGTACGGGTTCCAAAAAGATACAGGGCGCATGGCCCTGGCGATGATCTTAAGTATTGGAAGAGAGCCATTTCCATCGGTAACATCGCCTCGGCCGCCATGTGTGTGGGGATCATGAAAAGCGCCTACGAGATTATCAAAAAGTGGACTACCGAAAGGGTTATTGCCGGCAAGCCGCTCAAGGAGCACAGTCTGGTTGCGGATATGCTTTCAGAAATAGCCATGCTTATTGAGTCAACTTCGGCCTGGATGTGGATGTATACGAGAGAAATAGACCATCCCGAGATATACGGGTGGGATCCCTGGGATGAGAGATTTTTGCTGAAGACCAGAGGTCTGGCCTTGCATGCCAATAACGCTGTGGAGCGAGCCTGCAGTCGGGCCATGGATTATATGGGCTCTTATGGTTATGCCAGGGAGTTTGATATTGAAAAACACTGGCGAGATCAAAAAGTGATCGGTCTATGGATGGGCGGCAAGGGGCTTAAGACCTTAGAGAACGCTCGCTACTGGTATGAAATCGAAACGCTATAGGCTTAAGGTTTATAACACAATAACGAATTAAGAACTGAAAGGAGGTAGGAAAATGGCAGTTTTATACCCGTCACAAGAGTGGTGTGAGGAATGGAAGAAGGCATTGAACAACGATGCAGCAGTTGCCGAAACAGGGAAAAACTGGGGGGTAGACTTTAACGGAAACTTTGTGTTTGAGGTACAACCCGGGGGTGGATTGGACGAGACGCATTATATCTACTTAGAGGCCGCGGCCGGAAAATGCTCCGATGCCTGTATGCTTGATGATCCCTCCTCAAAGGATCCCGGTTTCTATTGTACCGGTTCTTATGCTGACTTCAAGCCCGTTGTGAAAGGCGAAAAGGATTTTATTGAGGGCGTGGTGAAAGGCATTTTCAAGCTCAAGGGTGACATGTCAAAGATTATGCGGAACGCCAAATTCATTCGAGCGGTCGCCAACTCAATCAGTTCGTTTGAAAATGAATATCTCGGGGATTAGCCTCTTGACGAGATATTCTGCGATCGGCTGGGAGGCTATCTGGGAATGGCTATTTGTCGCAATCTCCGCGTCAGCCTCCGAGCAGCAGGTTAATCATCCGTGATGGCTGCCTCTAAGCAGGCGTCTGGCAGCCATCATAACTAAGATCTTTTGGGGCCTAGCATTAAGTAAAGTTAGTGGGATAGGGGTAGGGTGATGGGACACATGGTTGCGAAAGATATTTATGGAAAATTAGGCAAGAAGGTCGACAACCTGCATGTGAGAGCCCCTTCAAATGATACTTTCTACGAGATATTGAAGGAGCTTTATACGGCCGAGGAGGCGGAAGTTGTGGTCAAGATGCCATACCTTTTCTCCGACCTGGAACGCATAAGTAAGATCACAAAAATCGAAGAATCGAAATTGAAAAGGGTTCTCGACGGCTTATGCTCAAAGGGCCTCGTCATGGATATATGGCTGGGGGAAGAGTATAGATACATGCCTTCTCCCCTGTTTGTCGGGATATTTGAATTCACCATGATGAGAACCGACGGCCACCCGAACATGAAAGAATGGGGAAAGCTCTTTCACAACTACATGGGAGAAGGTGCTCCTTATCGGGCCAACTTTCCCGCCGGCGCACAGACTTCCATCTCCAGAACAATCCCACATGAAGAAACTATAGGCGATCATATCGAATTCCTGGACTACGAAAAGGCGACCAGCCTCATTGAAGAGGCGACGAAATATGCTGTAGGTATCTGTTCATGTCGGCATAAAAAGGAACATGCTGGAGAAGAGCGGTGCGACGTCCCCCTTGGCACATGCACCACATTCGGTAAAGCAGCCGATTACCTCGTCAGAAATAGCTTGTCAAAAGAAATTTCTAAAACTGAAATGCTGGAGTTATTTGCCCAGTCCAGAGAACTGGGGCTGATGTATTCCGCAGACAACGTGCAGAAAAGAATCATGTTTGTCTGCCACTGCTGTGGATGCTGCTGCGGCATTCTGGACGGAATCAATAAACATGGTCTCGCTGCCACTTTAGTGACATCGAGCTTTATTTCCGACGTTGATGAAGAGAAGTGTGACGGGTGCGGGAAATGCGCCAGAGCCTGTCACATCCAGGCCATTGAGATGGTGCCTGTAGCATCCGCCACCAATCCAAAGAAGAAAAAAACAGCAAAAATAGACACCTCATTCTGCGTCGGCTGTGGCGTATGCGCTCTGAAGTGCGAATCAGGGGCGCTTAATCTGATAAAGAGAGAAAAGAGGGTCATTCATCCCGAGACAACCTTTGAGAGAGTCATCCTCCAGTGTCTCGAAAGAGGAACCCTTCAAAACCAACTGTTTGACAATCCCGAAAGTATGACGCAAAAGGTCATGCGCGGTTTGACCGGTGGGTTCTTGAGACTATCCCCGGTAAAAAAGGCCCTCATGAGTGATACGTTAAGATCGACATTTCTTAGCAGCCTTGGGGCGGGGATAAAGGTTCTGGGAAAAGGCTATATCCACGAACTCTAACGCCATCCGGGACAAGTTGTCATTTCGTAGGTTGTTTGTCCCTTTAATGTTTGAAAGACAGCGAGTAAGACGGAGCGAAAAATGGGCGAAGTAAAGGTGAAAGGCGAAGACCTGAACGGCCTCGGTTGGACCATCAAATCTCTTATCGACGGTAACATGGAAAACCCGAAAGTGTGGGCTAATATAAAAAAGATAAGGGGCAGTTTGGTGGTGAAAGAAACAGGGGCCGATGTATCGGTCACTGTTTTTTTTGATAAGGGTGAAATAGAGATACAGGACGGTGCCGTAAGAAAGCCCTCCGCCCATCTGGCAGCCGGTTTTGATGAACTGGCGGAAATCACCAGCGGGCAGCTGGGTCCAATCAGGGCTTTGCTCACCGGAAAGATTAAGGCCGGAGGAAATCTTTTGAAACTTCTCAAAATGGCCAAGGCGGTTATCAATCGCGAAGAAGACTAAAGGAGTATAGAAATGTTTGGATTCATGGGAAAAATACTGAGAGTCAATTTGACAAGCGGTGAAATATCTGAAGAACCTTTGCCCGAGCAAGAGGCCAGGATGTTTCTGGGCGGCAGCGGTCTGGCGACCAAATATCTTTTTGATGAGTTGGAACCTGGCGTCGATCCCTTAGGCCCTGAAAATAAGTTGATATACATGACCGGTCCCCTTACCGGCACTATCTCTCCCAGTTCCGGCCGGTTCAGTGCGGTGACCAAATCCCCGCAGACCGGTTTCTGGGGCTCGGCCAATTCAGGCGGACGCTGGGGCTTAGATCTAAAGAAAAGTGGTTTTGATGGCATTATTATCGAAGGCGCTGCCACCAAACCGGTGCTTCTGGTGATAGATGACGGAAAGGCTGAACTCAGGGACGCCGAGGATTTATGGGGTAAGGGCGTAAAAGAGACTACCGGGCTGATCAAAGAAAGACTGGGCAAGAGCTTTAATGTCTCATGCATAGGGGTAGCCGGCGAAAATCTCGTAAAGTATGCCGCGATAATGAACGACGTGCACAGAGCATTAGGGAGAGGTGGCATGGGCGCTGTCATGGGTTCAAAGCGCTTAAAGGCCATTGCAGTCACCGGGACCAACAAGATCAGCATTGCCGAAAAAGAGGCCTTTAATGAAGCGGCCAAGAAAGCCAGTGATTTTGTAAACGAGAGTCTATTAAAGATGACCCTTGAGGTCTACGGAACCGACATGGTCCTGGATCTGGTGAACGTCAAAGGAGGTCTACCCACCCGCAATTGGCAGTCCGGTTCCTGCACCTATACGGACAACATAAACGGACCAGCCATCAACGAAAAGATCCTTACAGGGAAAAAGGCCTGTTTCAGTTGTCCCATAGCGTGCGGGCGGTTGTCCGAGGTCAAGTCAGGAAAATACGCCTGTAAGGGAGAGGGGCCGGAATATGAGAGCGTCGGGGCCTTTGGTCCCATGTGTGATGTGGATGATCTGGAGGCGATCACCTATGCCCATCTCCTGTGCAATGAATACGGCCTTGACACCGTTTCTGCAGGCAGCACCATCGCCTTTGCCATGGAATGCTATGAGAAAGGCATATTGACCAAAGCTGAAACCGATGGGTTAGAGCTGACTTTTGGCGACGCTGATGTAATGATGGAGCTCATTCATAAGATAGTCAGGAGAGAGGGTATAGGCGATCTTCTGGCTGAAGGGACGAAGCGGGCCGCAGAGAAACTGGGCCAGGGCAGTGATCGTTTTGCCATGCAGGTGAAGGGGCTGGAGCTTCCGGCCTACGATTGCCGGGCCACCAAAATAACCGGTCTGGGATTTGCTACAGCCAACAGGGGCGGTGATCATATCACGGCCTACGTCCAGGGCCCCACTTTCCTGGAAATTCCTTTCCTTATTGTTGAGGAAAGCACCATTGAAGACGTCATGAAGGAAAACCCGGCCGAGGCCAGAGTTGTCAAGGAACTGGAGGACGCCCTCACTGTTTTTGACGCGGTAGGGGCCTGCAAGTTCATGGGGATGGCCCTGATGGCCGAAGATATAGTACCCGTTATTGCCAGGGCCACGGGCTGGGGATTTGATGAGAGCGATTTCAGGCGGGCCGGAGAGAGGATTTTCAATCTTGCACGGGCGTTTAACGTGAGGGAGGGCTGCACACGAGCAGACGACACACTGCCAAAGCGTTTGCTTGAAGATCCTTTGCCCGACGGGCCTGCTCAGGGGCAGGTGGTGAACCTTGACCCCCTTCTGGATGCCTATTATGAGTTCCGGGGCTGGGACAAGGCAACCGGCCGACCCACTGCTGCGAAATTGAAAGAACTGGGTCTGGCCGACCTCATTGATAAAACAGGAGCGGTCTGAGATGAGCGCATCAATTGATAAACCCTGGCTGGATGGGTATAAGCTGGGTCCATTCCAACTGGAAAAAACCATGGGGCCTTACCCCGAAGTACCTTTATTTACCTTTTTTGACGACACAGCCTTGCGTTATCCTCAACGACCCGCCTGCCTCTATTTAGGGAGGAAGATAACATGGAAGGAACTCAAGCTCTATGTGGACAAGCTTGCCTCTGCCTTAAAGGACCTCGGCGTGGAAAAGTGTGACAAGGTCGCCACCATTCTCCCCACCTGCCCACAATTTGTGATCAGCGATTATGCTATTCAAAAAGCAGGGGCCACGCATGTTCCCTGCAGCCTGCTCCACAAGAGCCATGATCTTATCTATGAGATCGGGGAGTCAGGGGCAGAAACGGTTATCTGTCTGGACAGGTCCCTTGATCTCGTCAATTCAGTGAAAAGCAAGACCAAACTCAAAACAATCATCATTACCTCTGTTGAAGACTATTCCTTAAACAAACCGGAAATAGAAGATATACCCGGGGTCTATTACATCCGTGATCTCATTGCCAAATCGCCCCCCGAACCTCCCCAAGTTGAAATTGACCCAAGAGAGGATCTGGCCGCGCTTGTGTTTACGGGCGGAGCCACGGGTAAACCCAAAGGTGTCATGCTTACCCATTACAACCTGACCTCAAATACTATTCAATCGCTTCCGTGGGCATTGAGTCCTCTCCAGGACGGGATACGGGGGAAATCTTCCATCCTGATAGGCGTGCCCACCTTTCACGCATATGGCCACTGGGCCGTACGGGCAGCGGTGTACTGGGGCCTTCAGATGATCCTGATCCCGGATCCGAGAGATACCGATGTGATCGTCGAACTCTTAAAAAGGACCCGCCCTTTTATGGCGTCACTGGTACCCACGCAGTACATGAGGTTGATTGAAAAGAAAATCGGCCGTACAAACACCACGTTTGCATCGGGCGCAGCGCCCCTTCCACCCAAAATAACCAAGGACTTCAAGCAGGCGACCGGAATGCCCATAACCGAGGCCTATGGCCTTACGGAAACGGGTCCGCTGACCCACTTTAATCTATCCAGCTTTGCCAAAATCACGGGCTTCATGCCTTTTGAAAAGACCGGGTCTATCGGTGTGCCGGTTGTAGATACCGAAGTTAAGGTGATTGACGATATAACCGGGGAGGATGTCGACCCCGGGGATGTAGGAGAGTTGTATATACGCGGTCCCCAGGTGATGAAGGGTTATTGGCCTGATGCGGGTGCAGGCTTGAAGGATGGCTGGCTCCCGACCGGAGACCTTTGCCGGATGGATGAGGACGGATACTTCTTTCTGGTTGACCGTAACAAGGACATGATCAACGTCTCAGGAAACAAGGTATATTCAACCAGGGTGGATGAAGTCATCTTTGAGCACCCTGCCGTGGCCAGTGCTGTCACCATCGGAATCCCAGACCCTGACCGCCCGGGGAGCGAGCGGGTCAAGGCCTTTGTCGTCCTCCGGGATGGGCATGACGGTAAGGTCACGGTCAATGATATTATCTCACACTGTAAGGAGAAACTCGCCCCTTACGCGGTCCCCAAGATGGTGGAATTCAGGGAGAGTTTGCCCCTTACCGTTACGGAAAAACTTTTCAAAAAACAACTGAGGGATGAGGAAATGGAGAAATTAAAGACATGAAACGAAGATTTGTCAACGGTGGGAATAAAAAATAGAGGAGGTAATCATGAATGCGTTAGATGAGCTGTTGGTTTTGCCGGATCGCAAGGAAAACCCGTACCTCAAAGAATGGAAAGGAGATGGAGGACGCGTCGTCGGCTTTGCCTGCGGGTACGTCCCGGAAGAGATTATCCATGCGGCTGGTCTGTTTCCTTACCGGATGGAGGCTAGAGACACCAAGGAAACCGGACTGGCCGACGTCTATATGCACCGGTTCAACTGCACTTTTTCCCGGTGTATTCTGCAAGCTGGACTTGCCGGGGATTATGATTTTCTTGACGGGTTTTGTCTGCTCAATGGGTGTGAGCAAATTCGGCGTCTTTACGAGATCTGGGAAAAGCATTTACCCACGGACTATCTGTACATGGTAACCGTGCCCCATTCCATAAACGACGCTGGTTTTGAATGGTACAAGGAAGAGATCTACAACTTCAAAGAAACCCTTACACATAATTTTGGGCTAAGGTGTTCCACAGCGGATCTTAGCAAGTCCATAAAGACCTATAATGAGAGCAGACGTCTGATTCAGGAGCTTTATGAACTGAGAAAGGCCGAGGAAGTACCCATTAGCGGTGCGTACGCCCTGAAAATCTTGCTTTCAGCCGGTATCATGCCCAGAGAAAAGTACAATGAGCTCCTGAAGGAGGCCTTGGATGAAATTCGAAAAAGAGATGGCAACTCGGGCTATAAGGCGCGCTTGATGGTGGGAGGCTCTGCCCTGGACGACGCAGCGCTTATAGAAATAATTGAGGAACTGGGAGGGGAGGTTGTTACCGATTCCCTCTGTTTTGGTTCAAGACATTTCATGAATCTGATAGAAGAGGATGGAGACCCGTTGGAGGCCATTGCCAGGCGTTACTATTACCACAACCCCTGTCCCCGCATGATGGGAGAATTCGACGACCGGCTGCGGTTCACGGAGGAAATGGCTAAGGGCGCAAACGTGGACGGCATCATTCTTAGTAAAATTGTGTTCTGTGACAACCACGCTGTGGAGAGCACCATGTTGGCTGAGGATCTGGAGCCCAAGAATGTACCTGTCCTGGTCTTGGAAAGGGAGCACATGCTTTCAGACATCGGAAGGTTAAAAACCAGGATCGAAGCGTTTATGGAAAGAATTGCCAGGAGGTAAAAGAAATGACCAATAGAAAAGACAGGACCATTTTTGATAATTGGAAATTAACGGGCGAGTTGTCTAACTTCATCCTAGGCCAGGAAGGCCTTACGTCTTTGGATGACTGGGGTGGAAAAGAAGTGGTACGCGAAATTCTCCCTGAAGATTACCAGGCCAACTTTGATATGGTACAGGAGGACCTTGTTAACACAATTCTCAAGGACAAAAACAGGGAGAGTGCCTCGGCATTTGTTAACAATATCATGGATTGGACGGATTGGGCCAATATGCGGCTGGACGCGGGGAAACTGGCCTGTTATCACTATTTCCCTATGAGTGTTGAGATCATGTTAGCCTTGGACGTTGTACCCATTTGCTATGAGGTTGTTTGTGGTCTTACAGCAGCGCTTTATACTGAAGGCGCCGAAGAAGGTGTGGATCGGATAGAGGCTGATGGCTATCCTGACCACCTCTGCTCTACACAGAAAGGCACGGCCGGCTTCTTTCTCATGGGTGTTATCCCCAAGCCGGATATTCTTGTGAAGGCGGCAACGCCGTGTGACGCCAGCAACAGGCTGTATGAATGGACGGCCCATAAGTACAAGACCCCCCTTATCGTTGTGGAGACCCCCTATTATCGCAATGAGAGGGGCTTGAGATACATGACTGGCGAAGTAAAGAGGATGGTTGAACAATTAGAGAAATTAACCGGAAATACGCTTGACGAAGACAAGCTGAGGGAATACTGCAATTTTGGCAATGAGGCCATGGATTATATCCTAAAGACCCAAGAACTGAAGAAAAAGCACCCCTGCCCGGATACCGGCTGGCACCGCCCGGCTGACACCATCTTTATGACCCAGATCGGAACGCCCAATTGCGTGGGTTATTTCAAGAGGCTTTACGAGGATGTAAAGGCCAGGGCGGACAGGGGGGAGGGGGTCATTCCGGAAGGTAAAAAAGAACGGCGGGTGGCATATGGATATACCTGGGAGTGTTACGACTTGCCGCTTTTTGACTGGCTTGAGGATGAACATGGCGTCACATATATATCAGACACCCTCACCTATTTTACTCCGGATGTGGGGTTTGTAGATACGACCAATATGGAGACCATGCTCGAAGGGCTGGCCTGGAGGACCATGCAGATGCCTATGGGCAGACAGACTATGGGTTTTTCGGATGTGTGGATCAATGACTTTGTAACCATAGTCAAAGCCTTCAAAGCAGACGCCCTGATCCTCGGCGGTCATATGGCCTGCAAGCACTTCTGGGCCCTCAACAAATTGTTGAGCGATAAGATTAGAGAGGAGACAGGTGTTCCCACTTTGAGATTTGAAATGGATATGTTCGACAAGAGGTTTACGCCTCCTGCGGAACTTAGACGTATCATGAACGAGTTTTTTACCACGCTTTAATGAACTGGATGCCAAACCAGTTTGTGAACATAGAACAATAGAAAACGGGCAAAACATGGCCTATGAGGTTTCAAGATGATTAGTTTAGGATGTGATATTGGAGCCATAGCTACCAAAACCGTCATAGTTAAGGATGGGAGCATCGCTGCGTATGATATTACCCCTAACAAGGGTCAGCTCGCTCAAGCCGCACAACACTCTGTAGAACGTGTTTTGTCGCAAACAGGGATTTCCCTCGATGAGATAACGCATCGCGCGGGGACGGGCTGGGGAGAAAAATATATACCTTTTTCCCGTACGAGCGAGAGTATGATCAGTTGTTTGGCCAAAGGTGCCCACTGGATCGAACCGGCCGCCAGAACGGTTGTGAATATTGGCGGTTTGGGTGCCACGATCGTGAGTATAAATGGGGAAAGAGGGAAGGTTATAGAATACAGGACCAATGACCGGTGTGCCTCAGGTACGGGTTTCTTTTTAGAATTATCGGCTCAGGCCCTGGAATTGAAGGTTGAAGAACTCGGGCCTGTATCTCTTTCTGCCAAAGGCCGTGCTCATATTAGTGCACAATGTGCTGTTTTTGGAGAGAGCGAGATCGTGACCCACGTAAATGATGGGGCGGAACCGGCAGATATTGCAGCAGGCATAACCTATTCAATAGGTGCTAGCGTTGCCTCCATGGTCAAAAGACTTAGCGTTGAAAAGGAAATTGTTGTCACGGGCGGGGTGGCCAAGAATAAGGCCGTGGTTAAAGCTTTGGAAGAAAAACTTGGAGTTGAAACAGCAGATGTTCAATTGGATTCCCAAATAATCTGCGCCCTTGGCGCCGCGTTATTGGCAGTGGAAAGAGTGAAAGAATAAGAGGTGGGACAGATGTTTATTGCAGGTTGTGATGTGGGGTCCCTTTCGGGGGAGGCGGTAATCATGAAAGATGATTCCATCATAGCGTATGAAATTATGAGGGTAAGACCTCGACCGGAGCAGACGGCGCACGAGGCCATGACCAAAGCACTGGCCCAGGCGGACCTGTCATTGGAGGAAATTGATTATTGCGTCAGTACGGGCTATGGGCGCGAAAAAATCCCGTTTGCCAATAGCAGTATCTCTGAGATATCCTGCCATGGCAGAGGGGCCCATTGGGCCAATCCAGATATTAGAACGGTCGTCGATATCGGTGGCCAGGACTGTAAGGTGATCAGGGTAGACAAATTTGGGTATATGGCCGATTTCACAATGAATGACAAATGTGCTGCCGGGACTGGGCGGTTTTTAGAGGGTATGGCCAAGGTCCTGGGGGTGAGCCTCGATGAACTGGGGCCAATCTCCTTTGATTCAAAGTCGCCTATCGGTATTACCAAGACATGCACTGTCCTGGCCCAATTTGATGTCATGTGCCTTCTCAATGATGGAAAAGATCGGTCTGATATTGCCGCAGGCATAGGCCGGGCCATGGCCGAGAGAATAAGCAAGATGGCCAAGAGAGTCGGTGTCAGGAAAGAAGTAACCATCACTGGAGGAGTGGCCAAAAATTCCGCTGTGGTTAGTAGTCTGAAAGATGTCCTGGGAGTGGAAATACTGGAACTGAACGGCCTCGATCCACAAATCGTCGGAGCCCTCGGTGCAGCTCTTTTTGCCAGGGAAAGGTTAGAACGTGAGCGGCGGCGATGATAGTGTTTTTTAGTCCCTTGATATCTGGCCAAATTAGTTTTAGTTCTAATTGGAGGTTATTGAATTGAAAAAAGATACGAATTCGGCCCATAGAGAAAAAGAAGTGCTTGCCGTGGTTGGAAAAGGCGGAACCGGGAAAACAACTTTAGTGGCAATAATGGCTAAGATCCTTTCGGCCAATGGGTCTAAACTTTTAGCTGTAGATGCCGATCCCCCTATTAGTCTCACATATGCCTTAGGAGCAGATCCGGAAAGTACTGTGGGCGAGTTAAGGACCAGGCTCATCGAAGATCCCAGAGAGAAAAGGGAAATAGGTGATAAACATATCAGGGATGTCATCATGGAGGAAGCCCTGATTGACTTAAACGGAATAGATTTGCTGGTACTGGGACAGGCTGAAGGACCAGGTTGTTATTGCGGACTAAATGAACTTCTAAAATTCGGAATTGAGTCCTTGGCTCAAAAATACAAAATCACATTGATTGACTGCGAAGCCGGAATTGAGCAGATCAACAGGCGGGTGATCAACAGTATCACCACTTTGGTAATGGTATCTGATGCCACCATGAAAGGTCTCCGGACAGCTGTTTACCTCAAGAACATTGCTGACAAATACGGTGTACAAGAGGGGTACAGAACAGGGCTTGTCATCAACAAGGCCGGCAAAGGCGTGACAGGGTTGAAGGAAAAGGCTCACGAGATGGATCTTGACATTATCGGCCTGATCCCTGCGGACGAAAATGTGGCCGATTACGATCGAATAGGCCGTCCCACCATGGAATTACCGGATGACTCGCCAAGCGTCCTTGCAGTTGGCCAGATCCTGAGAGACTTGGCTTTGATGGCTTGAGCTATACCCCACTGTTCATCGCCCGCGGTACCTAGATCTGTGACTGGCCCAATCCACTTAGATCTATCAGGCAATATCTACTTGACCGATATCTTCATTTTACCACTTCTGCAGCAAACTGTAAGCTTAGCAAATAGCCAGAAAAGTATTTCTGATCAGGATCACCCGTTTACTGCAAAACAGTATGAAACAGTGATTCAGTTCAGTAGAAGGGCTTTATATCAAAGGACATACTGTGTTAAAAGATTACTACATAATGTACAACCCGCTTACATTTAATATGATGGATTTAATGGACAACTCTGGAATATCGCCTATTCATATGATTTCATATCTAACCAATTTAGATGGATTTGCACTTAGTTGTGACAATTATGTTGATTATTTGGAGTTTGATCTCAAAAAACACCGTCAAGGCATGATGGAGACGTTTGCCATCGAAAGCTATGCAGCCTTATATATCGGTAATCAGATTTCCAAATTGGAACCCGAATCTAAAATAATCCATTCCGACGATAAACGGAGAACTATCCGTGAAGTTATAGTCAGAGAGGGGAAAAGGCCAAAAGCTGTTTTTATAACGGCAATGAGTTCGAACTTTCCAACTGCCGTTACCGCCTCAATAATACTCAATTATGGGAAGGTTCCAGTAATTATTGGTGGGCTTCACGTTTCAACCAGCCCTGATGACGTGGAAATATTTGTCAATAAATACTGTCCATGCCCTGAGCTAATGGGCCAGGTCATAGGAGCCGGTGACTCAAAGGTAATCTCTGAGGTGCTTCATGATTTGGATAATAGTGCGTTAAAGCCTGAATATAGAGGTCATAACATCATAGAGAACGGTGTTTGGATGCCGCGTGATAATGTCGATCTTCTGCCTAATATGAAGCTGAGTCTCTTGAAGAGAATCCCACTATTCGGGAGCCTATTGGCCAAAAATATTCGCATTATCCCAGCTGCTCCTTTTCTCGGGTGCCCCTACTCCTGTAGTTTCTGTTCCATATCTTCCCTTCCAAGAAATCAGCGCAAACTTGCCATTCGCAGCAAGAACGATTTCCTTAATGAACTCCAAGCTCATCAAAAAAAGGGAGATTTTGCATCGCGCTTTTTTTTCTTCTTGCCGGACAATTTGTTGTTTGCCGGAAGGAATTTGGAGGCAATTTTGGAAGGGATCATTGAAATCGGCCTAAAGATAAACTTTGCTGCTCAAATTTCGATCGACGTTGCTTCAAATGATAAGTTGCTCAAGAAACTTAGACTCTCAGGCGCTACTCATTTCTTTATTGGCCTCGAGTCGTTGGATATTCGAAACCTTGAATATATCGGAAAACCTATTTTAAAGGACATACGAAAAAGCGGACTGTCAGTATCTCAATATTATTCTGAACAAATCAAGAGAGTTCAAGATTATGGCATTTCGATACATGGATCCTTCATAATGGGTCTGCCTCATGATTACTTCAATTCTTTTGAGGACAATACTGCCAAAGATATAGCAGGATTTTGCATTAAAAACCATATTGGCCTCCAGGCTTCTTGCTTCAGTGCTTTACCCGGCTCCAAAACTTTTCAGGAAGTACAGAAATCGGGTACCTGGCTCTATGGAGATCAAGGGACAATTCAGTACTTGCTGGCGCTCTGTTTAACGGATCTTACCGAAATGAATATCCAGCCACCTGCCGCACTGGATAACAGTCCCTTAACAGTTTCGTATCTGAGTTTCGAGTCCAGTCGGCAAGCCGGAGGAACAAAATCTGCGCTGAAAAATGCAACATATATGATGACCAAATCTTTTGCTTATCCAACCGCCAGGGGCCGTAAATCTTTAAAAGAAAGGTTTATCGATTCGATCTATTCCTTTGCCAGTCAGTTAGTCGTTAGTCTTTATAAGGAACATGCGGAAAAGATAGCAAATTCAGCATGCGGCGTCAGGGGAGCATTTGAGAGACTGCACGATTTTGAGAAAAACCCAATCAAAAGAGATTATTTCAAGAAATACGTGGAAATATTTGCGGACAGCGAAAAATAATTTTGAGCGACCGTCATTGACAAGAGCTCAGAAAAAAGGCTACTTTGGCTCCAAGAAATCCTGGAGGTTTATGACCTTTCCGTCTTGTTTGGCTGAATCCTTCATTCTTTCCCATGACCCGCGCACTTTGGCTTTCCGCAGTTCTTTTACCAAGGCTTGGGCCTGCGGGTTCGTTTCGATAACCTTTTGAATTTCCTCCTCAAGCTCTTTCCACTTCTCCTCAAGCTCTTCAGTTTCAAGTTCAAACTCCCCAAAGTAGGAGAGCAACGACCCCAGATGAGACATCATACCAAAATGGGTAGCGCCCTGGAGATAGTAAGGACAATGACACCACAAACTGATGCACTGGAAACCTCTCTTTTTTCCCTCTGAGTGTAAGGTAGAGTGAATCGCGCTTGGCCCGTGATAGGAGATGAGCGACACGTTTTTCTGTCGCAGCTTCTCAAGTAAGGCTTCGCTTGATCCAAAGCCCGATACAATCCTGTCCGAGTGTAAAACATTGTCAATCATGCTTCCCAGAGTGATTACATATTCAACGCCTAACCTTTCACAGAGGGAAAACACCTCTTCCGCAAAATACTGCCATCTCAGGTTCGGCTCCTCTGCCTTCAAGATAAGGAGATCGCGCCCTTCTGAACCAGGCTTGGCTGCGTAGAAAAAGCCGCCGGGAATCGAAAGATCTTTCAACGCTCCTTTCTCTATGTTCACTATGGGACGAGTTTGATCATACCGGTAAAAGAGATCCGGATTAAGCCTGGCAAAAGAACCCGCCTTAAATTTGCGGATTAGGTAAGCTACCGTTTCTGTTGCAACGTTCAGGGCATTACCCCACCCCCCAAAGCCTACAATGAGGATAGGTTTCTGTAACTCGGGCAGTGTTTCAATGTGGATCCCCTCTTCTTTCATATGTGGCCGCCATCCCCTCTGTGTTGATTCAGATTCTGCGCTGGTAAATACCGCGTCTTTTCCAATCCAAAATCCTGCATCCTGTATCCCACATTCACAATGAACGAAACAACACAAAAAATCAAGGGAATACCTGTGCACGCTTAGTGTCCTGACAACAACTCACGTAAATTAGCCAACCCTTTTACTCTTAAGAAACTGCTTTTGACTCGGAATTTATCACAAGGATAGGGGACGTAGTTAACTATCGTGACAAGCTCTGTTAGAGTCTTTCTATCAGAGTAAAGAAACTGAATCAAGGCGGTAGAAAAGTATGCCGTGACAAGCAAGACTGGATTCGCCCGGAAATCTACATCATGTAATTATCCGTGGAATCGAGAAGAAAGATATCGTTGCGGACAGATATGACAGAGTCAATATGTTGTCTCGGTTGGCAGAACTTGCTGAAGTCTTAACTCCTCAAAAAGTAGATGGAGACTATTAGCCTTTGGCCGTTTCGTGACATGCAGATGTCATAACAGGCGAGTTTCTCAAATTCGCTCACATTCGAAGAATTCATTTTAAAATTTTACAGATTTTCTGATTGAATCCGGATGGAGTGTCTTTTTATGGCTATGATGAGCGGTGGGGAGAATCGCAGTAAGGACAACCAAGAGCAGAAGTACCATCTGGATATCTTAACCATTCAGCACCACCGAAAACCTGACATATCTGCCATGTTGGGCAGCCTTACAATGCTTAAATATCTTGAGATATCAGAAAGA
>JACKQG010002799.1_pt1 | contig 22144 bp, 11 predicted proteins | sample 8237621 | NCBI WGS metagenome assembly JACKQG01 (sample SAMN15677084, study PRJNA649215) | marine metagenome | biome: marine; feature: Black Sea; material: saline water; isolation source: suspended particulate matter (SPM) from the Black Sea western gyre | collected 2013-06-09/2013-06-10 | depth... | reverse complement strand
CGGTACCGCTCCGCCGACGCGGGGAGCCGGGCCGCCTACGGCCTGGGGCCGGACGCCGAACCGGTCACGGTGACCCTCTTCGGCAAGGAGTGGGAGCCCGTCTACGACCTGGAGATCGGCCGCAAGCCCGAGCGCGGCGCCGGCGCCTTCGTGCGCGATCCCGCCGGGGACGCCGTCTATCTCACGCGCGCCGACGTGCTGGGCCGGCTCGGCATGTACGCGGGGCCGGCCGCGCCCGAGGAGAAGTTCTTCCTGGACCTGAAGGTCTTCGCCTGCACCCGCGAGGAGATCGAGGCCATTACCCTGCACGACGGCGACACGACCCTGGCCCTGGAGAAGGTCTTCGCCGCGCCCGAGCCCGCCGAGGGCGACACCGTGGCGGCGGAGCCGGACCGCGGCACCTGGGAATGGGTGCTGGTCGGCCCCGAGCGCAGGGCCCTGGCCAAGTCGAAGGTCGACGGCATCCTGAACGCCCTGACCAACGTGCAGGCCTCCGGCATCGACGATCCGTCGGCGCCCATGGAGACCTACGGCCTCTGGAAGGCCCCTCGCCGCGTCGAAGTGGCCCTGGCCGACGGCAGCCTGTTCGAGCTGCGCATCGGCGACCTGCGCGAGGACGCCGAAGGCCAGAAGGACTACTTCATGATGACCTCGCAGGACCGCACCATCTGGACCCTGCGGGAGTACAAGGTCGACCAGGTCTTCAAGAAGCTGAAGGACCTGCTGCCCGAGTCCTGATCCGCCGACCGGTAATCGACCACGCCCGGGAGCCCGTCTCCCGGGCGTTTTTACTTGATGTTTTCGCGCCGTTTGCCGACCATGGGCATCCTCTGCACGACCGTCTGCGCTGCCGTGACCCGGCGCTCTCGATCGACTATCCAGGCCAGGAGGCTCGCCTTGTCCGACTCCGAGAAGATCCGTCCGCGAAGCGCGTTGCTGCTCAAGGACGCCAAGGTCCTGGACTACCTGCCCATCGACATGGACGCCGAGCCGGCGCCCCGGGTCGAGACCGTCGACCTGCGCATCGAGGACGGGCGCATCGTCGAGCGCGGGACGGGGCTCGAACCGCGCACGGATGAGCAGGTCGTCGCGGTCGACGGGCGCACGGTGATGCCGGGCCACGTCAACGCCCATCACCACCTCTACTCGACGCTGGCGCCCGGCATGCCGGCCCCCGCCGAGACGCCCCGCAACTTCCAGGAAGTGCTGACGGAGATCTGGTGGAAGCTGGACCGCGCCCTGGACGCCGACGCCATATACATGAGCGCCGTCGCGGGCGCCTGGGACGCCATGCGCTGCGGCACGACCCTGATCGTCGACCACCACTCCAGCGTGACGTCGGTGGGCGATTCCCTGGACCATATCGAGCGCGGCATCGCCGACGTGGGCCTGCGCGGCTGCCTCTGCTACGAGGTGACCGACCGCGGCGGCCCCGGCAGCCGCGACACGATGCTGGCCGAGAGCCGCCGCTACCTGGAGAAGGTCGCCGGCGGCGCACTGCCCGCCTTCCGCGGTCTCGTGGGCGCCCATGCCAGCTTCACGCTCGAGGACCGCACCCTCGAGCTGCTGGCCGAGCTCTGCGACGCATTCGACGTCGGCGTTCACATCCACCTGGCCGAGGGCACGACCGACCGCGAGATCTGCAACGACCGCGGCTGGCCCGATCCCCTCGAGAGGCTCGACTCCTTCGGTCTGATCCGTCCCGGCGCGGTCCTGGCCCACGGCGTGGACCTGACGCCCCTGGATCTGCAGGTCATCGAGGAGAAGGGCGCCTGGCTGGTTCACAACGGGCGTTCGAACATGAACAACGGCGTCGGCCGCGCGCCGGTGGACCGCTTCCCGTCGCGCGTGTGCCTGGGCACCGACGGGCTGGACGGCAACATGTGGGGCGAGATCCGCACCACCTTCTACCGGGGCAACGAGACCGGACGAGGTCCGCTGGGCTTCTCCGGCGCCGAGCGCTTCTGGTTCGGCGGCTACCGGCTGGCCCGGGAGATCTTCGGCGAACCCTTCGGCTCCCTCGACGCCGGCGCGCCCGCCGACTTCCTGATCTGCGAAGCGCACCAGCGGACGCCCCTGGAAACCGACAACTGGCTGGGCATGATGCTCTTCGGTTTCCACCCCTGGGACATCGCCGAGGTCTACGTGAGCGGCGAACGCCGGTACCGGCGCGGCGATCCTGCGCCCTACGACGGACAGGCCTGCCGCGACGCCGCGCGCCGGATCTGGGACCGCATGAAGAGACTGTAGACGGCACTTTCGGGAGATGAACCATGGACCGGACCGAATTCCTGGAGGCCGCCCGCGGCCTCGAGGCGCCCCTGACCCGTTTCCTGCGCGACATCGTCGCCATCCCGAGTCTCTCCGGACAGGAGGAGGCGGTGGTGCGGCGCATCGCCGCCGAGATGGAGGCCGTCGGCTTCGACGAGGTGAAGCTCGACGGGCTGGGCAACGTGCTCGGCCGCGTGGGCGACGGGCCGCGCGTGATCGCCTTCGACGCCCACATCGACACCGTGGACGTGACCGACCGCGACCAGTGGACCTGCGACCCCTTCGTCGGCAAGCTGGAGGACGGCCGCATCTACGGCCGCGGCGCCGTGGACCAGAAGGCCGGCATGGCCGGCATGGTCTCCGCGGCGAAGCTGATGAAGGACCTGGATCTGCTCGAGGGTTGCCAGGTGTGGATGGTGGGATCCGTCATGGAGGAGGACTGCGACGGGCTGTGCTGGCACTACATCCTCGAAGAGGGTGTCCTGAAACCCGAAGTCGTGGTCTCCACCGAGCCGAGCCATCTGACCCTGACCCGCGGCCAGCGCGGCCGCATGGAGATCCGCGCCACGGCCCGCGGCGTCTCCTGCCATGGTTCGGCTCCCGAACGCGGCGAGAACGCCGCCACCAAGCTGGCGCCGGCCTGCGCGGTCATCGACGCCCTCAACGACCGTCTGGCGCACGACGACTTCCTGGGCAAGGGCACCTGCTGCGTGACCTGGTTCGGCGCCGAGGGCCCGAGCCTCTGCGCGGTGCCCGACAAGGCCGAACTGCACATCGACCGCCGCCTGACCGACGGCGAGACCAGGGAAACGGCCGTGCACGAGGTCGAGGCCGCCCTGGCCGACGCCGGCATCGACGCCGAGGTATGGATCCTGAACTACGAGGTCCCCGCCTGGACCGGCCTGGTCTATCCCATGGAGAAGTACTACCCCACCTGGGTCATGCCGGAAGAGCATCCGGCCGTGCAGGCGGGCGTCGCGGCCCACCTGGCGGCCCTCGGCACCGAACCGACCGTCTCCTGTTGGACCTTCAGCACCAACGGCGTGTCCATCAAGGGCCTGCACGACGTGCCCTGCATCGGCTTCGGGCCCGGCGAGGAACGCTTCGCCCACGCCCGCGACGAATACGTCCCCGTCGAAGACGTGCTGAAGGCCTGCGCCTTCTACACCGCCTTCCCCCGCGCTTTCCTCATGACAGACAAAGGTGAATGAGAACCATGGATCTCAAAGGCAAGCACTACATCACCGCCCGGGACTGGAGCGACGCCGAACTCGAGCACGCCCTGGCGACCGCGGCCGATCTGAAGACCAAGTTCCACGACGGGGTGCCCACCCCCCTGCTGCGCGACAAGTCCCTCTTCGCGCTGTTTTTCGAACAGAGCACCCGCACGCGCAACTCCATGGAAGCGGGCATGACCCAGCTCGGCGGCCACGCCAACGTCCTGAGCCCCGACAAGCTCCAGCTCAGCCACGGCGAGACGGTGCTCGACACCGGCCAGGTCCTCAGCCGCATGGGCCACGGCATCGCCATCCGGAACTGCGACTGGGACGTGGGCAACAGGTTCCAGCGCGACATCGCCGCCATCTCCCGGGTGCCGGTCATCAACCTGCAGTGCGACCTCTATCATCCCTGCCAGGCCCTGGCCGACATCATGACCGTGCGCGAGAAGTTCCCCGGCGAGGAGCGCGGCCGCAAGATCGTCGTCAGCTGGACCTACGCGCCGTCCTACGTGCGGCCCATCTCGGTGCCCCACTCGGAGATCCTGATGATGGCCCGCATGGGCCTCGACGTGACCGTCGCCCATCCCCCCGAGTTCGAGCTGCTGCCCGAGATCGTGGACGCCGCCCGCGCCGACTGCGCGCGCCTGGGCACGACCTTCGAGATCGTCGACGACATGGACGCCGGCTTCGAAGGCGCCCACGTGGTCTACCCCAAGAGCTGGGGGTGCCTGGTGACCGAGCCCGACCGCGAGGCCGCCGTCAAGCACGTCGAGAAGTATCCCGGCTGGATCTGCGACGAGCGTCGCATGAAGCTGGCCGACCCCGAGGCGATCTACATGCACCCGCTGCCGGCCACGCGGGGGCAGGAGGTGACCGACGCGGTGATCGACGGGGCGCAGAGTGTCGTCTGGGATGAAGCTGAGAACAGGCTCCATACGGCCAAAGCCCTCATGGCACTCACGATGTAAACCGCGATGAGGTGTGTGTGCCTGTCACGCGCCTCACACTTGCCGGATCGGCGCGTGACAGGCACACACACCTCATCGCTACATCGTGGTATGCTATGTGGGGCTTTGGTATGGAGGTTTGCTTTAGGATGGGGTTGCCGCATGTTGATTTGAATCCGCACTGGTCGGGGTATCGGTGCGTCTTGTGCGGCAAGGCGTTCGGGACGGATTGGGGGAAGTTCGTCTGCGACGTGTGCGGGATCGACGGGATCCTGGACGCGACTTACGACTACGCTTCGATCCGGGCTGCGCTTCCCGGCGGTCAGGCCTTTCCCTGCTCGGGGCGGGCCGATCTGTGGCGATTCGCGCCCCTGCTGCCCATGCGCCCCGCCTTGCCCCACTCCGCCTGGTCGCTCGGCGACACGCCGCTGTCCGTGCCCGTCCGGCTGGGCGAGAAGCTGGGCCTGCCCGGCCTGCTGCTCAAGGACGACACGGGACTCCCCTCGGCCAGCCTGAAGGACCGCGCCACGGCCATGGCCATCGCCGACTGCGCGCGCCTGGGCGTCGCCCACCTGGCGGCCGCCTCGACCGGCAACGCGGCGGCCAGCCTCGCGGTGCTGGCGGCGCGCGCCGGCTTCGAGACCACCATCTACGTGCCCGCCTCGGCCCCGGCGGCCAAGCTGGCCCAGCTCGAGATGCACGGCGCGCTGGTCATCCGCGTGGACGGCACCTACGACGACGCCTTCGAACGCTCCCTGCAGGAGATCGCGACCCACGAGTGGTACACGCGCAACTGCGCCCAGAACCCCCTGCTGGTCGAGGGGAAGAAGACGGTCGCTCTGGAGATCGTCCAGGCCCTCGACGGGCGCGCGCCCGACGCGGTCTTCGTGCCCACCGGCGACGGCTGCATCGTCTCCTCGGTCTGCAAGGGCTTCGCGGAGATGGCCGAGATCGGACGGCTGGACCGCATACCGGCCGTCTTCGGCGTGCAGGCCGCGGGCGCCGCGCCCCTGGCCAACGCCTGGGAGACAGCCGGCCCCAAGGCCGTCGGCTACACGCCGGCCGAGGCCCTGGCGGCCATCAAACCGGTCACGCCGGACACCCTGGCGGACTCGATCGGCGTGGGCATCCCCCGCAATCGCCTGAAGGCCTGGACGCGCGTGGCTCATACCGGCGGCGGCTTCGTGAGCGTGGACGACGACGAGATCGTCGCCGCCATCCGCCTGCTGGCCCGGTTCGCCGGCGTGTGGGCCGAGCCCTCGGGCGCGGCCGGCCTGGCGGGCCTGATCAAGGCGGCGCATACGGGGCTGGTCGGCGCGCAGGACCAGGTGGTGGTGCTGGTGACGGGGCATGGGCTGAAGGATCCGCTGGCGGGGCTGGACAGGTAGCTCAGAACCGCACCCCCGCTCCAGCCAGAAAATGCACCCCCCAGTCCGTCATAGACGCCTCCCCGTCCACCACGTCCACCGTCACGCGCGACCACGAGGCCCGCACGTCTCCCGACAGGTAGACCCGTTCGCCCAGGTCCAGCCGCCGGCCAGCGCCGACGACCGCCAGGGGGCCGGACAGGTAGTATCCCCAGCCGAACAGACCCTGGTGCTGGTCGAAGACGCGCCGGCGCACCGTGCTCTCGGTGTGGGTCAGGATCACGCCCGCACCCGCCATCAGCGTGAAGGCCCCGGCGCGCCACAGCCGCTGCACGCTCACCATGTTGTAGCCGTGGGTGAACTGGAGGTCCTGGACCTCCGGCGGCGGGTTGTCGAGGATCAGCTTGTGGTGCAGGAAATCGAGTGCCCAGCCGTGCCGCTCCCCCCAGCGGATCAGGCGGAAGTCGTAGTAGAAGGGCATGCGACGGGGCTCACTGCGCATGCGGGCGTCGAAGGCCAAGTCGGGGAAGCCGGCCTGGGAGATGCGAACCTCGCGGTCGGGCACACAGGGCGCCCCGCCGTGCATCTCGAAGACCCAGTCGGCAAGCGCGGGTGCGGCGGGCAGGCAGATCGCCAACAGCAGCAGGGCGGTGCACATGGTCCGAGACAAGGTCCGCTTCCTCTCCGCCGCCGGCGCCTGGCGTCGGCGTCCGACTCGACGGGCACACGTGTTCTTCGGGTGAAAAGACGGCCCCATGCCGGGAGCCTCCCGGGCGGGTCAGGCGCGCAGGCCGCCGAGCACGAAGGCCGCGACCTCTTCGGCACGGTCGGCCAGGGGCACCTCGCGGCGGCTGAGCACCCAGTCGGTGGCCATCTGGTCCAGCACGCCGAAGATCATGCGGGCCGCCAGCAAGGGGTCCAGGCCGGCGCGAAAGACGCCCTCGTTCTGGCCCTGGACGATGACCCCGGTGATGATCTCCAGGTAATCGCGCAGGCGGCTGCGGCTGAAGACGTCGAGGAAATTCAGACTGTGGCGCAGTTCAACCTGCAGGATCACCGCCAGGTCGCGGTCCTCTCCCACCTGCTCCAGGTGGAGCCGGACGATGTCGCCGATGCGCGTGACCGCGTCGTCGCCGGTGCCCATCTCCAGGATGCCCTGGCTGATGAAGCGGTCCATGGCCCGCTCGAAGACGGCCACCAGCATGTCTTCCTTGCTCTTGAAATAGAGGTAGATGGTGCCGTCGGCCACGCCGGCGCGGCGGGCGATGCGGGCCACGGTGGTCTTGTGGTAACCGCTGGTGGCGATCTCGACGGTGGCCGCGTCGAGGATGCGGGCGTGCTTGTCGTTTTCTCTCTGCGTCGCCAAGTGGGACCTCGCGGGGAGTGAACTCGCCTTCAGTTCCGGTCGATTCAAGGATTCGGCTGAAGAATGAGTATATCCGAATTCGGAGACAATGTGAACGTCAAGGTCATGACCCGAATCCGAGCGACGGCTCGACCGCGTGACGAACCGCCGGCTGGACCCTCATAATGGGCTTCATCCCAACACTTTATCGCTTGGCAGCAAAAATGATGACAAGGCAATAAACTCAACCCGGCACTTAATGAAAGTCCATATCTGTAGAGACATTGACACCGGTCGTCATTGCGTCTAGAATAATGAATGATCGTTCATATTACCCACGAATCCAGGAGTGGTCATGAGCAGATACGTCAAGAAGGTCGCCGTTCTCGGTTCGGGGGTCATGGGAAGCGCCATCGCCGCCCACTTCGCCAACGCCGGCGTGAGGTCGCTGGTGCTGGACATCGTCCCCCCGGACCTGGAGAACGCCGCCGAGGCGGGACGCGCCGCCCGCAACGCCATCGTCGACGGCGCCGTCAAGGCCATGCTCAAGTCCCGGCCGGCCCCCCTCTTCAAGAAGGACCTCCTGTCGCTGATCGAGACGGGCAACTTCGAGGACGACTTCGCGCGCATCGCCGACGCCGACTGGGTGATCGAGGTGGTCAAGGAGGACCTGGCCATCAAGAAGAAGGTGCTGGCCGCCGCCGCCGGGCACATGGGCCCCGCGGCCTGGCTCTCGAGCAACACGTCGGGCCTCTCGCTGGCCGCCATGAGCGAGGTCCTGCCCGAGTCGCTGCGGCCGCGGTTCCTGGGCACGCACTTCTTCAATCCGCCGCGCTACATGAAGCTGCTGGAGCTGATCCCCACCGCGCAGACCGACCCCGCGGTGATGGCGGCCGTGGCGGACTACGCCGAGGTGCGGCTGGGCAAGGGCATCGTGCTGGCCAAGGACACGCCCAACTTCATCGCCAACCGCATCGGCGTGCACGCCATGATGGTCACCATGCGGGTGATGGGCGAGATGGGCCTGACCATCGAGGAGATCGACGCCCTGACCGGGCCCGCCATGGGCCGCCCCAAGACCGCCACCTTCAAGCTCGCCGACCTGGTCGGCCTGGACACCTTCCTGCACGTGGCCGACAACGTGCGCGAGGCGGTCACCGACGACGAGGCCCGCGACGTCTTCGAGCCGCCCGCCTTCCTGCGCACCATGGTCGAGAAGGGGCTGCTGGGCCGCAAGAGCGGCGGCGGCTTCTACAGGATGATCAAGCAGCCCGAGAAGCAGGTCCTGACCCTCGACCTCGAGACCTTCGAGTTCCGCGAGAAGCGGAAGGCCAAGTTCCCCGAGATCGAGCAGGGCAAGACCATGGACGACCTGGTCGAGCGCCTGCGTTTCCTGGTCTTCGGCAAGGGCCGCGGCAGCGAAGCCATCTGGCGCATGCTCGCGCCCTCCCTCAGCTACAGCGCCATGCGCCTGGCCGAGATCTGCGACGAGGCCTCGGCCGTCGACCGCGCCGTGCGCTGGGGCTTCAACTGGGAGCTCGGACCCTTCGAGACCTGGGACGCCCTGGGTTTCCGCAAGGTCACGGAACGACTCAGGGAGGACGGCCTGCCCCTGCCGGCGTGGATCGACGCCCTCTACGACGCCGGCGCCGAGTCCATCTACCGGCTCACCGACGGCGCCCTGGAGTCGCCCACCGCCGAGCCCGGCGCCTTCGCCCCGGTGCCCGTCAACCCGCGGGCCTGGAACTTCGACATCCTGCGCGACTGCGGCGGCACGATCCGCGAGAACCCCGGCGCGTCGCTGCTGGACCTGGGCGACGGGGTCTTCTGCCTCGAGTTCCACTCCAAGATGAACGCGCTGGGACAGGACCACATCCAGATGTCCATGACCGCCTGCGACGAGGCCGAACGGAACGGCCGCGCCCTGGTGGTCGCCAACTACGGCGAGAACTTCTCCGTCGGCGCGAACCTCATGATGCTGATGATGGAGGCCATGGAGGGCAACTGGGAGGACATCGACATGATCGTCCGCGCCTTCCAGGGCATGACCGACCGGCTGGCCTTCAGCCAGGTGCCGGTGGTCACGGCACCCCACGGGCTGGCCCTGGGCGGCGGCTGCGAGGTGACCATGGGCGGCGACCTGACCCGCGCCTCCGCCGAGACCTACATCGGTCTGGTGGAATTCGGCGCGGGCGTGGTGCCCGCCGGCGGCGGCTGCGCCCGCCTGTACCAGCGCCACGTGGCGCTGCTGCCCGACCGGACCGACCTCTACCCCGCCCTGAAGGACGCCTTCGAGACCATCGGCATGGCCAAAGTGGGCACCAGCGCCGCCGAGGGGCAGGCGCTGGGCTTCCTGCGGCCGGCCGATTCCTGGAGCATGAACCGCGACCTGCTGGTGGCCGACGCCAAGGCGGCGGCCATCGCGCTGGCCGAGACCGGCTACGCCCCTCCCGTCCCCGACCCGGCGGTGCCGGTGATGGGACGCAACGGCGTGGCCCTTTGCGAGTCGGTGCTCTTCAACATGGAACAGGCCGGCTTCATCAGCGCCCACGACCACAAGATCGGCGGCTACCTGGCCCGCATCCTCTGTGGCGGAGACGTGCCGGGGCCGACCACGGCCTCGCACCAGCACCTGCTCGATCTGGAACGCGAATTCTTCCTGAAGCTCTGCGGCGAGCGCAAGACGCTCGAGCGCATGCAGAGCCTCCTGAAGACCGGCAAGCCCCTGCGGAACTAGGAGTGTTGACATGAGAGAAGTCGTCGTTGCCCTGGCGCTGCGCACCCCCGTGGGGAAGGCGAAGCGCGGATCGTTCGCCCAGACACGCCCCGACGAGCTGGGCGCAGCCGCCGTGCGCGGCATCATGGAGCGCGCCTCCGGGCTCGATCCCCTGCGCATCGGCGACGTGATCATCGGTTGCGCCATGCCCGAGGGCGAGCAGGGCATGAACGTGGGCCGCAACATCGCGCTGATGGCCGGGCTGCCCGACGAGGTGCCCGGCATGACCGTCAACCGGTTCTGCTCTTCGGGACTGGAGACCGTGAACCTGGCCGCCCTGAAGATCGGCGCCGGCATCGACGACGTGATCATCGCCGGCGGCGTCGAGTCCATGACCATGATCCCCATGGGCGGACAGCGATACCTGCCCGACCCCGGCCTGGTGGCCAGGGATCCCGGCACCTACCTCACCATGGGCCTGACGGCCGAACGCCTCGCGGTCGAGGACGAGCTCAGCCGCGAGGACCAGGACGCCTTCGCCCTGGCCAGCCACACCAAGGCCCTGGCGGCCATCGCCGGCGGCCGCTTCGTGGACGAGATCGTGCCCGTGGCGACCCGGCTTTCGAAACCCGGCGACGACGGCAAGCCGCAGGTGATCGACCTCGTCGTCGACACCGACGAGGGACCGCGCGCCGACACCTCGCCGGAGAGCCTGGCCAGGTTGAAGCCGGCCTTCAAGCAGGGCGGCACCGTGACCGCCGGCAACGCCAGCCAGATGAGCGACGGCGGCGCCGCGCTGCTGCTGACCACGCCGGAGATCTGCGCCGAGCTGGGCCTCGCCCCCCTGGCGCGCTGGGTCGGCTACGCGGTGGCCGGCGTCGAGCCCGAGATCATGGGCATCGGGCCGGTGGTGGCCGTGCCCAAGGTCCTGGCTCAGACCGGCCTGAAACTGGCCGATATGGATGTGATCGAACTGAACGAGGCGTTCGCGGCCCAGAGCCTGAGCGTGCTGAAGCGCCTGGACCTGTCGCCCGACGACGCGCGGATCAACGCCAACGGCGGCGCCATCGCCCTGGGACACCCCCTGGGCTGCACCGGCGCCAAGCTGGCCGCCACCGCGCTGCACGAGTTGAAGCGTCGCGAGGGCAAGTACGCCATGGTCACCATGTGCATCGGCACCGGCATGGGTGCCGCCGGGATCTTCGAGAGGATCGGAAATGAGTAGCGAGAGCAAGACCTATCCCACCGGCGGCGATTTCCTGCTGAGCGAGACCGCCCCCGCCGACGTCTTCACCCCCGAGGACTTCGACGAGAACCAGACCATGATCGCCCAGGCGACCGCCGACTTCGTGGAGCAGAAGGTGGCGCCGCTGGCCGAGCAGCTGGAGTACGAGGGCAAGACCGAGCTGGGCAAGCCCCTGCTGAAGCAGGCCGGCGAGATGGGCCTGCTGATGGTCGACGTGCCCGAGCGCTTCGGCGGCATGGGGGCGAACAAGGCCACCATCATGGTGATCAGCGAGCTGATCGCCAACGCCGGCAGCTTCGCGGTGACCCACGGCGCCCAGTCGGGCATCGGCACGCTGCCCATCGTCTACTTCGGCACGCCGGAGCAGAAGGAGAAGTACCTGCCGCGGCTGGCCACCGGCGAACTGCTCACCTGCTACGCCCTGACGGAGCCGGGCAGCGGCAGCGACGCCCTGGCGGCCGCCACCACGGCCGTGCTCAACGAGGCGGGCACCCACTACCTGCTGAACGGCACCAAGCAGTACATCACCAACGCCGGCTACGCCGAGATCTTCATCGTCTTCGCCAAGGTGGACGGCGAGCGGTTCAGCTGCTTCATCGTGGAGAAGGAGGCCGGCGGCGTGACCATCGGCCCCGAGGAGAAGAAGATGGGCATCAAGGGCAGCAGCACCTGCCAGGTCATCCTGGAGGACTGCCCGGTGCCCGTGGAGAACGTGCTGGGCGAGATCGGCAAGGGCCACGTCATCGCCTTCAACATCCTCAACGTGGGGCGCTTCAAGCTGGGCGCGAGCTCCGTCGGCGGCTGCAAGGCCGTCCTGAAGGAGGCGGTGCCCTACACGGCGCAACGCCACCAGTTCGGCAAGCCGCTGCACGACTTCGGCCTGATCCGCCGCAAGATCGCCGACGTGGCGGCCGTGACCTTCATGTCCGAGTCCATGGTCTACCGCACCGCGGGCCTGCTGGACCGGGCCATCGGGACCCTCGACAAGTCGGCCGTCGACTACGACCTGCAGTCCATCCTGAAGGTGGAGGAGTTCGGCGTCGAGTGCTCCATGATCAAGGTCTTCGCCACCGAGGCCCTGGCCCTGGCCGCCGAGGAGGGCGTGCAGATGCTGGGCGGCTACGGCTACTGCTCCGAGTACGTCATGGAGCGGATCTACCGCGACGAGCGCATCAACCGCATCTTCGAGGGCACCAACGAGATCAACCGCATGCTGATCCCCGGCATGCTGATGCGCAAGGCCATGAAGGGCGAGCTGGCCCTGCTGCCGGCGGCCAAGGCGGTGGCCGACGATCTGCTGGCCATCCCCTCCTTCGGCGACGTGGGCGAGCCCGCGTTCCTGGAGGAAGAGGCCAAGATCGTCGTCAACCTCAAGAAGATCGCCCTGGCGACCCTCGGCATCGCGGCCCAGAAGTACGGCGTGAAGCTGAAGGACGAGCAGGAGATCCTGGCCGACGTGGCCGACATCCTCATGGAGGCCTACGCCTGCGAGAGCGGCCTGCTTCGCACATTGAAGCGGGCCGAGGCCGACGGCGAGGAGGCCGCGGCCCTGATGGCGCGCATGACCACTCTCTACGTCCACGACGCCGTCGAGCGCTGCGGCACCTGGGGCCGCAACGTGCTGGCCAACACCCTGGCCGGCGACGAGCTGCGCACCATGATGGCCGGCCTGCGGCGGCTGGCCAAGCACGATCCCGTGCCGCGGGCCAAGCTGCACGGCGAGATCGCGGACGCGGTGATCGCGGCGGAGGGCTACACGGTCTGACGGTCGCGCCGGAAAGGCAAAGGGCCTCCGCTTCGGCGGAGGCCCTTCTTCGTGCGGTCGTCAGACGTCCTATTTGACGAGCATCAGCTTGGTCGTGTCCACGACCTCTCCCCCCGCGAAGCGGGCGAAGTATACGCCGCTGGCGGCGCGCGTGCCATCGTCGCCGCGGCCGTCCCAGAGGGTCGCGTGCTCGCCGGCGCCCACATGGCCGTCGACCAGGGTGCGCATCAGGCGGCCGGTCACGTCGTAGATCTCCAGGGTCACGTGGCCCGCCCGGGCACTGGTGAAGGCGATCTTCGTGGTCGGATTGAAGGGGTTGGGATAGGCGCCCTGCAGCCGGGTGGCCAGCAGCGGCGTGTCGATGCCGGTGCCGGGGTCGGACTCGCGCAGGCCCTCGGCGAGGAAGTCGTCGAAGTGGAAGCCGTCCTCGTACACCGAACTGTCGCTCACGAGCAGGAAGCGGAAGCGGACGTCCGACTCGCCCAGCCAGGGGGCGAGATCGCGGGTCTCGAGGACCCAGTTGGCCTGAGCGCCTTCATAGTAGGGCTCTCCGGAATTCTGGGCGCCCTGACCGCTGCCCGAACCGGTGCGAGACGAGGCCAGCGGCGTCCAATTGCTGCCGCCATCGATCGACACCTGGAACTGTACGCCGTCCCAGTTGGGCTCGATGTCCCACTTGCAGCGGTAGCTGACGGAGCCCGACATGATGTCGCTCAAGTCCAGCGGCGAGGCGATCTCGCAGGTGGTGGCCGCGTAGTTCGGGTAGTGGTCTCCAGGAGAGTCGGACATGTCCTGTCCCACCCCGCCATAACCGGGCGCGTCGAGGCCCCAGTCGCCGGTCCACTGACCCGAACCGCTTTCGAAGTCGTCGCCCAGCAGGGTGACCTCCTCGGCGATGCCGAGGGTGATGTCCGGGGCGGCGACGGTCGAACCGTCCAGGGTGACGATCTGCTGGCCGGTGATATGTCCAGCGGCCGAATAGACCAGGCGATAGTCGCCGTAGACCAGATTGGGCACCGTATAGGCGCCGCCCAGGGTGGCCGAGCTGCTGACGACCGCTATGTACTCGTTGTCGGGATGAGTGTAGGCGTCGATCTGGGCGTCAATGGGCGTGCCGCCCGTCTCGTAGACGTAGCCGGTGATGTCTCCGTGGGCCACGGGGTTCATCGCCACGTTCAGCACCGTGGGCGTGCCCCAGATTGTCGCGACGCCGGAGATCGTCTGGTCGATGTAACCGTAGGCCGTGAAGGTGAGCTCGTAGGTGCCGGTGTCGAGCAGCTTGTAGTAGTCGCCGAAGCGGGGATCGGTGTGCACGGGCATGGCGTTGCCCGTCACGGTGATCGTGGCGTCCAGGGGCAGGCCCGAATCCGAGGCGGTCACGACGCCATTCACGCCGTAGCGGGCCGCCTTGATCCAGTGCATGTAGCTCTCGCGGTTGTCGTCCCAGAAGCCGGGCAGGGTGCTGGCCGAGGGCCATTTGTCGTCGGACTGCTCCAGGGTCACGTCGATGCAGTCGGTCTGGTCGTAGCTCCAGTCCTGCAGGCAGCCCTGGGTCACGTACCAGGCGGCGCCGTTGGTGATGCCCTGGCTGAAGATGGGGCTGTTGTACATGGGCAGGTTGTAGGTGCTGTACTCCAGGCTCAGCTCGATCAGCGCGTCGTTGTCGGGCGCCAGGGTGTAGGTGTAGTCCCAGGGGTAGTTGACCACCAGCGCGCCGCCGTGTCCGTTCTGGCTGATCACGAAGTGGTTGGCGTTGCCGTGGTCCATGAAGTGGAGGGTCTCGGTCTCCTGGGTGGCGTGCCCGGGGTCGGGCAGCGGGAAGTTGCGGTTCAGGTCCACGCCGTTGGCGTTGCCGCGCTGGGTCAGGACGTTGCCGTCGGGGTTGTACAGCGGCATGAGGTGGATCTCGTAGTTGTCCACCAGGTAGGTGACGTCCTCGAAGCCGGCCACGCCGTAGTTGTCGGTCAGGTAGTGGGCCAGGTTCAGGGCGTTGACCATGGGCACCACCTCGTCGCCGTGCATGGTCGAGGATATGCGCACCTCGGGCTCGGCCTCGTGGTTGGTGACGTCCTGCGAGATGACGATGCCCCACAGTTCGCGCCCCTGCACCGACGTGCCCCACTGGAAGCGGCGGGCCAGGGTCGGGTAGGTGGTCGCGATGTCGTCCAGGATGGTGGCGATCTGCGTGTTGTTCGGATAGTAGTCGTAGGGGTCGGCCTTGACGGGCGAGGACTTGGCGGCGGCCATCTCGGCCCAGATCCGCTCGGCCTCCTCGCGACCGGCGCGGTCCAGATCCGGCAGACGCTCGGGACGGTAGCCCGCCGCGATCAGGGCCTCGACCTCGGCCTCGGTGGCGCGCACGTCGATCAGCAGGTGGAACATCTTGGGCGTGTCCCAGACGATGGTCAGGTCCTCGCGGTGGAACGAAGCCAGGGGCACCCGGTCCAGCATCTCTTGCACGGCTTCGCGGTCGCGCAGCTCGAGGCGCACGGGCGCGTCGTTCCAGACCTTGATCTCCCACTGCGGGAGTCCCTTGTGATCGAGGGGTATGGCGTCCTCGGCCGCCATGGCCGTCGAGAACAGGGAAACGAGCGCGAGGGCTGCAAGCGCGATCAGCGCAAAGGGGCGCCTGGAACTAGACATGAAAACCCATCCTTGATGATCGAAGTCTTGGAAAGCGTTCGGGCGGGGGTTTGAACGCGGGCGACATCTACAACCACCTAATTATACATCATTTCCCACGGAAATAACAGTTCGAACCAGTCCAAAGTATTGGTGCTGTTCAAGTCCGGGACAGAGAAAAGGGAGAGGGCGATGTGCCCTCTCCCGGAACGCTTCGCAAAGCGCAAGCGAGGCCGTAGGCCGAGCGTGCTGGAGGGAGAGGGCACATCGCCCTCTCCCTTTTCTCCTTACTTGATCAACATCATCTTCTGGGTCTGGTTGAAGCCATTCGCGGTCAGGCGGTAGTAGTACGTACCGCTGGCCACCTGGCGACCGGCGCCGTTCTTGCCGTCCCAGATCACGGTGTACTCGTTGGCTGCGAGCTCGCCGCTGATCAGGGTGCGCACGTGGCGTCCGGCCAGGTCGTAGACGTCCAGGCTCGCGTGGCCGGTGCGCGGCACCGCGAACTTGATGGTCGTGGACGGGTTGAACGGGTTCGGGTAGTTGGCGCCCAGGCGGAAGGTCGCCGGGGCGTCGCCGACCGCGGTCGAACCGCCGCCGTAGACGATCCGCAGGCACCACTCGTTCAGCATGCCGGTGTCTGCGCCGGCGTTGTCGCTGACCGTCAGCGTCCAATCCCCATCCAGATCCTCGCCGGCGAAGAGGCCGAGATCGCCCTCCGGCGCCAATTCGTCCGGATACCAGCCGTAGATGTCATCGTCCAGGCTGCCCGTACGGTTGTGCAACGTCACGGAGGTGCCGTTCGGGGACATCAGGCTCACGATGAGATCACCGCGCCAGGTGTGGGTGATGTCCACGAAGACCTCGACTTCACTGACCGTCTCCCCGCCGCCGAGCGCGATGGCGATCGCGTCGCTCACGCCGGTGGCGTTGTTGTCGGGGATCGCCAGGGCCGGCGAGCTGCACACGTAGTACTCGCTGACCGGGGTCAGGGTGAAGTCCACGTCCGTGGTGACCACGCCCTCGAGCAGGGTCAGGGTGGTCGCGTCGACGCTCCACAGGAGCTTGCTCGCGCGGATGGTGTACTCGCCGGCGAACAGCCCGGTGAACTCGTAATAGCCGTCGGGGCCGGTGACGGTGGTGCCGCCGCCGGGGATCGCCTCGACGAGCACGCCGGAATGGTCGCTCTGGCCCTGCAGGGTCACCGTGCCGCTCACGCCGCTGGTGCCCGACTCGGGGGTCAGCAGCCAGTTGGTGGCGTTCTCGATCAGGTGCGACGAGCAGGAGCTGGCCAGGGCGTTGTAGTTGAAGCAGAAGAAGACGATCTGCCCGCCCTCGGGCGCCGGGTTGGGATCGTAGCAGATGATGCTGGCGTCGGTCGGATAGGTCGACCACGTGCCCACCATGACCGCGTCGGCCAGGGGCACCATGGCGTCCTGGTCGCCGTAGCCCACGTAGTTCACGCCGTTGCCGTCGCCGATGGCGTTGGGCACCGAGGCCACGTAGTGGGTCGGGTCTGCGATGTCCAGGTCGCCGCTGGCGTCGTGGTTCCAGTCGGTGGAGTGCATGACATGGGTGGCGAAGTTCGTGTCGCCGTAGTGGTCGTAGCCGACCTCGCCGCCCTCGAGCAGGATGTGCCCGCCGGCCTGGGCGAAGGTGGCCAGGGCCGAGCGGAAGGCCGCGTCGCCGAAGGGATCGACGTTGTCGCCGCCGGAGACCACCAGCAGGTCGTAGTTCCACCAGGTGGCGGGATCGGTCACGCTCATGTTCTCCACGGTCACGCCGTAGCCCAGGTACTCCAGGTCGCCGAGCATGAGGTCGACGGCCTTGCCTGAGGTCTGGTAGCCGAAGGCGATCGGGTTGCCCTTCTCGTCGTACTTGTCGGCGACGGCCTTGGCCGCCACGTGGTCCTCGATGAGCAGGATGTCGCCTACGGTCGGATCGAGCGCGAAGTTCTTGACCACCACGGGCTCGAGGATATCGACCGCGATGTTCACCGGCACGTGGTGATACGCGCGCACCTGGATGATGTACGAGAAGTACGTCACGGGCGCGGTGGTGAACTCGCCGGTGAGGGCGTTGGAGGTCGTGGTCGTGATCAGCTCGCTGTTGTCGGCGCGGAAGACGTTGATCGTGGCCTCGAGCAGCTCGCTCGTCTCGGAGTCCATGATCACGCCCGTCAGCACGCCGCTCGGGGCCGACGTCAGGCCGATGTCGTGCACGTTGGCGCCGAAGTTCAGGAAGAACGGCGTCTCGTAGTGGTTGTAGCCGAAGAAGTCCACGACGACGGTGTAGTCGTCGACGAGGATATCCTCGCCGAAGTCGTAGTCGCCGCTCGCGTCGGTCACGGCGCTGTTGACCGCGACAACGCCGTCGAAGAGCTGGACCACCGCGCCCACGGCGGGGCTGCCCGCCGCGTCGACGTGGCCGGTCAGCGTCCCGTAAGCCTCGATCACGTCGAAGGCCTCGGTGTACAGGTCGTAGCCGCTGACGGCGATGATGCCCGTCACCGCGCCCGTCTCGGCCGCCGTGACCTCGATCGACAGGGCCCCGGTCGTCAGCTCCGTGCCGTCGGGCAGCACCGCATACAGCGTGTGCCCCGGCTCGCTCACCGTTGCGTTCAGCATACCGGGCAGGTTCAGCGGGAACATGTCCACCATGCCGATGCCCGTGGTCACGTTCAGGTCCGGCAACGTCATCGCCAGCGCGTTGACCGTCAGCGGCTCGCGGAACAGCTCGTACGGGTCGGCCGCGTTCTTGCCCACGATGTCGATCGTCGGGCCGAACGGGTAGTTCACGTTGATCACGGCCACGCCCAGCGCGTCGGTCAGCACCGGCGCCGTCGCGTAGCCCAGGCCCTCGGCCCACACGTCCAGGCCCACGACCGGCGTCACGCCGTCCTCGCCGTAGACCGTCACCGTCACGTCCGTCGCCACGTTGGCGTCGATCGACATGGGGTCGATCAGCACCGTCGCCGGCACGATCACCGGCACGTCCACGACGTAAGGCTCGAAGTTCTGCATGGTCACGACCAGCTTGGCCGTGCCGGGGGTCAGGAACCCGTCGAGGGCGAAGGTCGTGGAGCCGTCGGCGTCCACGGTGCCGCAGGCCAGGATCACGCCGCCCTGGGTCAGGCCGACGTAGCTGCCGGGCGCCGCGTCGATGTCCACGCTCACCGCGTTGCTGAAGAACGTGGGCATGTGCCCGACCGGGTTGGCCGTGGGCACGCCCATGTAGGTGCTCAGCGAGGGGTCGCCCATCAGGTTGTAGATGTTCCAGTAGTAGGTCTCGCGGCTGGAGGCGGCCTCGGTCACGGCCAGGTTGCCGCAGAACACGACCGCGTCGTTGGTCACGTACCACTGTTCAGGCGCCTCGCCGTGATCGTGGAACACGCCGTCGTAGACGCCCAGGCCCGTGCTCTCGTAGGGATAGGCCGTGCCGTCGATCTCGCCGGAGGGATGGTAGCCGACGCCCCACCAGTAGTCCTCGTCCCAGTAGGTCGAGTTGGAGCCGCCGATGTAGCCGATGGCGCCCTTGTCGGCCGCGCGCAGGAAGGTCTCGCCGAAGCACTCGCCGAGATCGTAGCTCGAGGTCAGGCAGCAGTTGCCGACCGCCAGGAAGTACTTCCCGGCGTTGGTCAGGCTGTTGATGTTCGACTGGGTGAAGCTGGGACTGCTCCAGCTCGTAGTGCTGCCGTGGGCGGTGTAGTTGATGAACCCAATCCCGTTGCTGCAGTCCGATACGATGGACGCCGCGGCGCCGGGATCCGCCGAAGCGGGATACAGATAGGTGTTGCTGGTGATGCCGTGGGCCGCGTTGAAGTAGTGCTCGGTCCCGTAGTTGATCTGGCCGTTGCCGTGGCTCGGCGCGTAGCCCGCGTCGACACCCGCGATCAGCGTCACGTTGGCCATATAGCTCGGGTCGGGCATCGTGAACTGGTCGTACATGAGCGACTTGTCGATCTGCGCCTGGAGCTGCGCGCTGTTGGTCGCCGAGAAGCGGCCGTAGTACATCTCCGGGTACAGGTCGCCGTCCACCGCGCAGTAGGGACGGTCGGTGGCGTCGCCGGCCTCGGTGAACGTCGGGCACTGGGCCACGTCGCCCACGAACAGGACGAAGCTGGGCGCCGGGTTCTCCGGCGTCGCGCCGTTGTACAGGCCGTGCAGGTAGGTCTGGATCGACGCCGACGTCGAGCCCACCTCGGGCGTGCCGATGACGGCCATGATGACCTCGAAGCCGCGCTCGGTCTTCCAGGTCACGAAGTCGGCCAGCTGGTACTGGAACTCCGGCGCGGTGACGATCACCATCGTCACCTTGTCGCCCACGCGGTCGGGATGGTCGTAGTGGTTGGCCTTGGCGCCGGCGATGTTGCGGTACACCGGTGCGAAGAAGGGGCTGTAGGTCCGTGCCCAGTGGTCGTCGGCGGCCGTCTTGTCGCCGCCCTCGAACACCACGCGCACGTCCATCGTCTCGTGCACGACGAGCTGGTTCTCACGCGGCAGGTACTCCACCGGCGAGATCTCCAGGCGGCCCAGGGTCTGCGAACGCAGCGTCCCCAGCTCCACGAAGCGCACCATCTCGCCGGCCACCTTGGCCTGCTGGTAGGACGCGCGGTCGTAGACGAAGGGCAGGTTCGCGATGTCGGCGCTCTTGGACACCGGCGGCTGGGCCGGGAACAAGGGGCTGGTCACGCCGAAATCGGACAGGTCGATCGTCCGGCTCTGCACCGAGACGACCTCGACCCGCGCCGAGGCCCCGTAGGGGATCGCCACGAGCTTGTTCATCATCGGCAGCTCGGGCGCGCCTTCGACGTGCGAGGAGTGGAAGCCTGGGATCGTGAGCCGGGTGAAGTCGCCGGCCTTGGTGGTCACGTCAAGGGTGTTGAGCGTGCCGACGTCGATGCGGAAGTTCATCGCATCGTCGCGGTCCGAAGTCAGCAGGAGCTGACTCGCGCCGCCCTTGACCGGGATGGTGGCCGTCGCGCCGAAGGCCGTACTCACGGCCAGCACGCACGCGACGAGCGTCAGGAACATGGCTTTCACTCGCATCGGGGGGATCCTTTCAACAAGAGGCCGACGTGAAAAAACTGGCAAAGGGATATGCCAGATCACGTTCATTTGGGATTCATTCAATTTTAACACGTCAAACCGGGTATTTACAGTATGGATACGAGATAATGTCGGATTATTTGCAGTAATCGATACTGATTCTCGCCCATCAAAGTACAGCAGCCGAACAAAGCAGAGCCGGCCTCTCGACGAGATACGAGAGGCCGGCTCGAACTGAAAGGAACGAGAGGAACGGGCGGCCGGGCCGCCCGTCCTCCAGGGATCCTACTTGACCAGCATCGCCTTCTGAACGGCGGTGAAGCCGTTGGCGACGAGGCGGAAGTAGTAGGTGCCGCTGGCCACGCGACGACCGTGGTCGTCGGTGCCGTCCCACTGACGCTGATGGACCGAGGCCGGCAGGTTCTCGTCCACGAGCGTCCTGACCATGCGCCCGCTCAGGTCGTAGACCATGAGCTTGGCGTGTCCGGGCTTCGGCAGCTCGAACTTGACCGTGGTCATCGGGTTGAAGGGGTTCGGGTAGTTCCGGTGCATCACGAACCGCGTCGGCGTGCCGTCGAAGACGACCTCCACCTCGGCGCCCCGCTCCGTCTCGGACCCGTCCACCACGAGCGCGTAGCTGTAGTAGAGCTTGGTGCCGGGCGCGAAGCCCTGGGGCGTGTCGCGGAATTCGATGCGCCCCTCGACGTTGCTCAGCGGATCTCCGGTCAGACGCAGGGCCGTCTCACCGTCGGCGCGCCGGTAGACGTGGAAGCCGTCCACCAGTGCGGGCTCGTACTCCCAGATCAGGGTGACGCCCTCGCCGCCGGCCGAGGCCGTCATGGCGCCTGCGCCCACGGGCACGGGCTCCGCGTACGAGAAGTTCATGCACCACTCGTTGAGGGTACCCAGGTCGGCGCCGGCGTTGTCGCTGACGAACAGCGTCCAGTCGCCGTCGGTATTCTCGCCGACGAAGGTGTCGAGGCTGCCGGCCGGATCCAGCTCGGTGGGATACCAGCCGAAGATGTCCTCGGCCGTGCCGCCGGTGCGGTTGTGCAGGACGACGGTGGTGCCGTCCGGCGACGTCAGGTTCACGATGAGGTCACCCTGGTAGGTGTGCGTGATGTCCACGAACACCTCGATGCCGCTGACCGCGTAGCCGCCGCTCAGCGAAACGTTGATGGCGTCACTGACGCCCACGGGATCGCTGTCGGGAATATCCAGGCCAGGTGACTTGCAGAATTCCTGGGTGAACTCGGGATTGAGGATGAGGTCGAAGTTGGTGATGACCTCGCCGTCGTCGAGGCCGACCTCGACGATCCCGGTGCCCCAGCCGAGGTGCGACGCCTTGAGGGCGTAGGTCCCGGCGTAGAGACCGGTGAAGGCGTAGGCGCCGTCGGGGCCGGTGACCACCGAGCCGCCGCCCGGCAGCATCTCGACCAGGGTGCCGGAGTGGTCCAGTTCGCCCAGGAGCTCGACGGTGCCGCTGATGGCGGCGGTGCCGGGCGCCTCGCTGGCGAGCAGCCAGACGACCGCATTCTGCAGGAGGTCGACGCGGGCGCCGGCGTCCATGGCCAGGTAGTTGAAGGAGAAGTACACG
>JACKQG010002798.1_pt1 | contig 22147 bp, 26 predicted proteins | sample 8237621 | NCBI WGS metagenome assembly JACKQG01 (sample SAMN15677084, study PRJNA649215) | marine metagenome | biome: marine; feature: Black Sea; material: saline water; isolation source: suspended particulate matter (SPM) from the Black Sea western gyre | collected 2013-06-09/2013-06-10 | depth... | reverse complement strand
GGTTTTGGTGTTGAACCTTTTGGCAAAGTTGGTTTTGGTTTAGCTGTCTCAGCTGGTTTTACCTCTGCAGGTTTAGTTTCTGCTGGTTTTGAGGTGAGCTGATCAGATAATTGGTTTAATTTTGCTTCTAATTCGGCAATCTTGGCTTCAAGATCTTGTTTTGTTTGCTTTTTAGCAGCTGCCATTAATTTTCATGCCTAGTTCGGGGTTTATGTACATTTGGTTTGAATTAGATACCTAAATGTGATTAATTTTATATCCCAAATTAAATTAACAATGGTATGGATGATTTTGAAAAAGAGTATCCGGATTTTGACTGGAAAAATACACCAGCATACAAACATCCAGGGGGAAGAAATTGTCCATGTCCAAAACATGAATACATTAGAGAACAAATCAATTTTACAAAACAAGTAAACGAAAAAGGGAAAGAGCCATCCAAAGTAACACTAAAGTTTTGTCCAGATCATTATCAAGTATACTTGAATGAGGTCATTCCAGCAATGCCATTAAAGTATAGAATTTTAACAAAAATTGCACTAAAATTAGGTGCGATTAAAATTGAGCAATTAAAATACATGGAATCAGAATTATGTTTTTACTGTAAATTTGGTTCTGGCGGTCATGATAGAAAAACAGAATTACCACCAATGTAGATAGTGACAAATTTTAAAAAATCCAGTTAAGCTTATACCTGATCTAAGAAGAGTTTGAGTATGCCAATACAAGATACTCAAGAATTCATAATTGAGCTTGAAAAACAAGGGGAATTAAAAAGAGTCAAAACAGAAGTAGACCAGGATTTAGAGATTGCAGAAATTTTAAGAAGAGAAATGTATTCAAATGGTCCTGCAATTCTTTTTGAAAATGTAAAAGGCCACACTATGCCAGTATTAGGAAACGCATTTGGTTCAATGAAAAGACTAGAGATTGGACTTGAAATGACAGACTTTACAGAAATTGGGCACCGTATTACAGACATGACAAAAATGGATATGCCATCAGGTTTACTAAATAAAATTAAAAAACTTCCAGAACTTTCAAAAATGACAGCATCATTTCCCAAATCACAGTCTAGTGGGTTAGTTACAGAAGTTACATCAACAGATGCTTCATTTGACGATTTACCAATCATAAAATCATGGCCAGATGATGCAGGACGTTTCATAACATTAGGCTTAATTGCAACAAAACACCCAGAAACAGGAGTTCGAAATCTAGGAGTGTACAGAATGCAAATCATAGATAAAACACATGCATCTATGCATTGGCAAAAACACAAGAGAGGAGCAAATCACGGAGATATTGCAAAGGACAGGGGAGAGAAAATTCCAGCAGCAATAATTTTTGGAGGAGAACCTGCAACAGTATTTTCCTCAATCGCCCCAGTTCCAGAAGGGTTAGACAAATATCTATTTGCAGGAATTACAAGAAAAGAAGGAATTAAGACAGTAAAATGTAAAACAGTTGATTTAGAGGTTCCAGCAAATGCAGAAATTGTTTTAGAAGGATATGTTGATCCTGAAGACATTAGAGATGAAGGACCGTTCGGAGATCACACAGGATACTATACACCTGTAGAACCATATCCAACATTTACATTAACAGGGATAATGAGAAGGAAAAATCCAGTTTATGTTACAACAGTTGTAGGTAAACCAATTCTTGAGGATGCATATATTGGAAAAGTTATTGAACGTTCATTCTTACCACTTGTTCAAATGTTTCATCCAGAAGTAATAGATTTCAGTATGCCAGCTGCAGGATGGTTTCAAGGTTTTGCAGTAATCTCAATAAAAAAAAGATATCCAGGTCAAGCAAAAAAAGTTATGATGGGTTTATGGGGAATGGGACAACTTTCACTTACAAAGATGTTTGTTGTTGTGGATGAAGACATCAATGTACATGACATGAATGATGTAATATGGGCAATTACTACAAGGTCGGATGCTGCAAGAGATACAATAATTATCAACAATACACCTACAGATACTTTAGATCCTGCATCACCACTAGTTAATTTAGGATCTAAAATGGGAATAGACGCAACTCAAAAAACAAGAGAAGAAGGATACATGAGGGAAATTCAGCAGCAAGTAAAAGTTGATGAAAAAACAAAGAATCTAGTAGATTCTAGATGGTCAGATTACGGACTATAGAACACGGATAGGATTGTAGAAGTTGTCTCTTTCTTCAACTTTATATCCAATTTGATGAATAGCATCAACAATAATTTTATCAGTTAATTCAGTTGAACGTGCACCAGTACACGAAACCACTTCCTCACCAATCAAAGTTCCACCAAAATCATCAGCACCATATTGTAAGGCAAGTTGTGCCATACCCACACCATTAGTTAGCCACGATGATTGAATGTGAGGAATTAATCCATTTAGGACAAGTCTAGATATTGCAATCATCTTTAAAAGTTGAATACCGCCGGTTCCATATTCAACAATACCCTCATCTTGCATCAAAGTATTATTTGGTTCAAAGTTCCATGGAATAAAAGCCATAAAGCCATTAGTCTTTTCTTGTAATTTTACAATTTTAGAAAAGTGTTCAACAATATCGTTATTATTTTCAACACTACCATACATCATTGTTGCAGAGCCAGGAATTCCCAAAGAGTGTGCCTCATCCATAATTCTAATCCAATCAGCGCTAGAAATTTTCTTTGGGCTAATAATTTCTTTAACAGAATCAGTTAAAATTTCAGCACCTGCACCGGGGATAGATTGTAAACCAGCATCTTTTAATCTTGATAAAACTTCTTTGGTGGATGATTTTTCAACTCTTGCAATCATATCAATCTCAGATGTAGATAATCCATGTACACCAATAGTTGGAAATTTTTTACGCATCATTTTGAATGCATCCTCATAATATTCAATTTTTAAATTTGGATTATGTCCACCTTGAATCAAAACTTGGCTAATCTTAAACATGTCATAGGATGTTTTAATACGAGTTTCAATTTCATCAAGAGACAAAGTGTAAGAATCTTCAGCTCCAGGAGATCTATAAAATGCACAAAATTTACAATCAGTAATACAGACATTGGTATAATTCAAAATTATATTATTTACAAAAGATGCTTTATTACCAAATTGTTTTTTTGTTAAATAACCAGATACTAATCCCATCAAATGAACATCGTTGGATTCTAAAAGTCTCAAAATATCTTCAGGTCCAGGCCTGTTACCCTTAAGAGAATTTTCTAAAATATCTTTAATATCGCTTTTTTGTATCTGTTCGGTAGTTTGACTCAATTAGCATTAATCCCATAAAATTTCTATTTAATTCTTGATAGAAAGTGTAGATTCAAAATAAATCAAGAATTTATGCTTAATTTTAAATAATTCTAAGTGTACAGATGCACGTTATTTTTAAGTAGGGCTCAGGATAAAAACAAAACATGGTATCAGCAAATGAAATTAGATTAAATCGAATTATGAGAAAAGGAAAAATGTTATGCATTCCAATGGATCATGGAATTTCAGAAGGACCAATGGAGGGTATTGAAGATCCAGCTTCTACAATTTACAAATGTGAAGGTCACGGACTTACAAGTGTAATTATTAACAAAGGAATTCTTAAAGCATTACCAAAGCCACCAAAAATTGGAGTTTTAGTTCATTTTTCAAGCAGTACATCACTATCATTATCACCTAATCGTAAAATGCTAACAGGTACAGTCAAAGAAGCACTTGCGTTAGGAGCGGATGGAGTTTCACTTCACATCAATATTGGAGGTAAAGAGGAACCAGAGATGTTAGAACAACTTGGAATGACAGCAGATCAATGTCACAGATGGGGAATGCCACTTTTAGCAATGATGTATCCAAGAGGGGAAAATATTCCAAATCCACATGATCCAGAAATTGTAGGACATGTTGCAAGAATCGGTGCAGAATGTGGTGCAGATATTGTTAAGACATTATACACAGGAGACATTGATTCATTTGCAAAAATTGTAAAAAGTACACCAGTGCCAATTGTAATTGCAGGAGGACCAAAAGCAAAAACAGATTTAGATATTCTTCAAATGACTGAAGACGCTATAACGGCAGGAGCAAAAGGAGTAACATATGGTAGAAACATATTTGCACATAAAGCACCTGAAAAAATGGTTGAAGCATTAGCTGAGATAATTTTCAAAAAAGGAACCGCAAAGGAAGCGATGAAAAGAATTGAATAAAGCAAGAGAATTAATAATTTTACCAAAAGTAAATCAGGCTCAATTAGAAAAATTTTTGCCCCAATTAGAACAAGAAGGGATTAAAACAATATATCTAGATCCTAAAAAAATAGGAAAGAAAAAAACAAAATTACAAACAATATCAACATCAAATTCTTCAAACTACGTAGTACTAGAAAAAGAAGGAGCAATCAAACCTAAAGGAAAGAAAGTTGGAATCAAATTTGAAGTATTATCAAATACAGATATTGAAAATGTTTTATCGATATCAAAAAAAGGATTAGATTTTGTAATAATAGAAGTGAAAGATTGGAAAATAATCCCATTAGAAAACATAATTGCGAAACTACATAAAATACACACAAAGATTTTTGCAATTGCGAGAAACACTAAAGAGGTTAGAAAAATGTTTTCAATTTTAGAAGTAGGGGTAGACGGAGTAATTTTCAGCACATCATCAATTAATGAAGTAAAAGAAGCAATGGTGTATCTAGGAACAAGAAGTTTTGAGATGAAACAAGCCAAAATTATTGAAATTAAAGAAGTTGGGGATGGAGAACGAGTGTGTGTAGATACAGCATCAATGTTACACAAAGGAGAAGGAATGTTGATTGGAAATAGATCAAATTTCTTATTTTTAGTTCATAATGAATCAGTAGGATCATCATTTACATCGCCAAGACCTTTCAGAGTAAATGCAGGTGCAGTTCATTGTTACACACTATCACCAGACGGTACAACAAACTATCTATCAGAAGTTGAAACAGGATCAGAGGTATTAATTCTAAATTCCAAAGGGGAGGCAAGAAGAGCAACAGTAGGAAGAGCAAAAATTGAAAGAAGACCAATGCTAATGATAAAAGCTTCAATAGGAAACGAAATAGGAGGAATCATTGCACAAGATGCAGAGACCATCAGATTTGTCAAAGCAAATGGACAACTCGTATCAGTAACACATCTAAAAAAAGGAGATATTGTAATGGCACATTCAAAACCTGCAACAGGCAGACATTTTGGAATGGAAGTATCTGATGAATACATATTAGAAAAATGAAATACAAAACTTGCATATCAATTGGAGAAAATACGCCAGAAAAAATAAGATCTAAATTAAAAGTTGCGCTAAAAAAATCAGATTATGTAGAAATTAGATTAGATTTTTTAAAAAGTGAACAAATTCCAAAAACATTAGAAATAATAAAAAAAGATCTAAACAAAGTTGTTTGTACACTAAGACCAAAAACAGAAGGCGGTAAATTCACAGGGAGTGAAAAAGAGCGAATTTCAATAATAAAACTGATTGCAGAATATAATCCATTTTTACTAGATATAGAATTGAATACATTGAATAAAAATAAAGAATTATTCAGATACCTAAAATCAACAAAAACCAAATTATTAGTTTCTTGGCACGATTTTAAAAAAACACCAGAAAATTTAGAATTAAAAAATAAAATTAAACAAATGAGTAAATTTTCAACTAATGTAAAAATTGTAAGTACAGCAAAATCAACAGATGATTCAACTAGAATGTTAGAACTATACAACAATAAAGGAAAAAATAATTTGATTTCATTTGCTATGGGAGATTTTGGAAGAATTTCCAGGATTTTATGCCTATATCTAGGAAGTCCATACACCTACGTATCGCTAGGGAAAGCAATAGCTCCAGGGCAATTTAGTGTAGATGAAGTTAAAAAAATAATCAATTTAAAAAAGAAGTAAATAGAAAATTGAGAGTTTAAATCAATCATATTACTCACAAAATAAAATGGCAAAAAGTTTTGCAGTGATAGGAGATCCCATTGATCATTCTCTATCTCCAAATATTCACAGTGCAGCATTTAGAGAATTAGATTTAGACTCATCATACATAGGATATAGAATTCCAAAAGGAGAATTAGAAGGAGGCGTGGAAGGACTTAAAAAAATAAAAATAAATGGATTCAATATCACCATTCCACATAAAATTGAAATGATGAAGTATTTAGATAAAATGGATGAATCATGCAGCATAATTGGTGCAGTAAACACAGTTGTAAATAATGAAGGAGTGCTGAAAGGTTACAATACAGATATGGACGGATTTTTGGAACCACTTAAAAAAAGAAATATCACAATTCAAAATAGTAAAGTCTTACTAATAGGAGCAGGAGGAGCTGCAAGAGCAATTGTTGCAGGAATTGCAAAAGAAAAAGCGGCAAGCATAGATATTGCAAATAGAACAATAGAAAAAGCAAATAATTTATCAGAATTTGCTACAAAACTAGGATTAAATTCAAATGTTAAAAAAATAGAATCAATAGATACAACCAGAGGAAATTACAATATAATCATCAATGCAACATCCATCGGTTTAAAAGATGAACCAAGTCCAATATCGTTTGAAGGAATAAATGAAAAAACAGTGGTGTATGACATTGTATACACACCAATGAATACAGATTTTATTAAAAAAGGAAAAGAAAAAAATGCAATAATAATTTATGGATATGAAATGCTTCTAGGGCAGGCAATCAGAGCATTTGAAATTTGGCACGGGATGAAAGCGCCATATAATGCAATGAAAAAATCATTGTTAGGAGGATTCTGATGGTAAAAGTAAAAGCTACGGTTCATGGAGCAGTGTCCATAGTTAGTGCAATTGCCAATAAAAAAGGAGCGACTCTAGGAATTGAATTAAAAGTTGAAGTTACAATAGAAACGTCAGAAGGTAAAGGAATAGAAATTCAATCAGAAAATAGAAGCCTAAGTTCACGACTAATTAACAAAACAATTGAAAAAATTGTATCAAAAAAATATCTAGAAAAAAATAAGATGTTAATTACAATAAATTCAGAAATTCCAACAGGGTATGGATTAAAAAGTTCAAGTGCAATATCATCAGCAATCGCATTAGCATGTGCAAAAATATTCAAACCAAAATTAACAGATAAGCAGATTTTAGTGGCAGGCGTAGATGCATCAATTGAATCCAAAGTAAGTATTACAGGAGCATATGATGATGCATGTTCGTGTTACTATGGAGGATTCAATGTAACAGATAATGGAAAAAGAAAAAGAATGCATTTTGAAAGAATACCATCAAATTTAATTGCGGTTATTTTTATTCCAAAAAATAGAAAACGTGGGAATTTGAAAAAATTGAAAATATTATCATCTATTTTTAATAATGCATGGGAATTAGCAAAAGAAAAAAAGTATTGGGAATCTATGACAATCAACGGGTTAGCAACATCAGCTATTTTAAATTCAGATCCTAAAATAATCATAGATTTAATTGAAAAGGGTGCATTAGCAGCATCAGTTTCAGGTAACGGTCCATCAATAGCTGCAATAGTTAAAAAAGATAATCTATCTAATGTCAAAAAAGTATTTGAAGCATTAGAAGGGAACATAATTGTTTCAAAAGTAAATAACAAAAAGGCAGAAGTAAATGAACTGTAAAGTAGAGAAATCAAAAATCAAAGGGGAGATTGTCTGTCCTTCAAATAAAAGCTACACACATAGAGGAATATTTTTAGCGTCACTTGCAGGTAAAAATAGCAGAATAGAGAATGTTCTACTATCAGCAGATACAAAAGCAACCATTGAAGCATGTAAAAAATTTGGAGCAATCATAGAGGTAGAGAATTCAACAATTATTGTAAAAGAATCAATAAAAATAGGCACAAATGTACCTGAAATCGATACTGGAAATTCTGGAACAACAATTAGAATTGCAATAGGAATTGCCAGTTTATTTTCAGAAGAAATCATCCTAACAGGAGATGAGAGCATTCAGAAAAGACCAATGCAGCCACTGTTAGATGCATTGTCAAGTATAGGGGCAAAATGTATTTCAATAGATGGAAAACCACCAATTAAAATCAAAGGCGAAATTGTAGGAGGAGAAATTATAATTCCAGGAGATCTATCTAGTCAGTTTATTTCATCATTATTAATTACTGCACCTCTAACAAAAAAAGGAATTAATTTAAACATAGAAGGAGATTTAGTTTCAAAACCATATCTAGATGCAACAGTTGCAACAATGAGAAAATTTGGAGTTTCAGTTCAAACATTAATTCCATATAAAAAATATAATGTATTGCCACAAATTTATAAAAATACTACATTTACAGTTCCAATTGATTTTTCAAGTTTAGCATTAATTCTGTCATTTGTAGTACTTAATGGAGAAAATATAATAGTCAAAGGAAGTATGGGAAATTTGCCACAAGGAGATGAAGCATTCATAGATTTTCTAGAGCAACTAGGTGTGTCAGTTATAATTAATGATGATGAAATTAAAATTGAATCACCTGAAAAATTAAAAGGTGGAGTATTTGATTTAAGAAATTCGCCAGATCTTTTACCGCCACTTGCAATATTATCTCTAATTTCATCAAATCCAATAGAAATTGTAAATGTAAAACATGCAAGATTAAAAGAAACAGATAGAATTGCCATTCTTGCAAGAGAATTACCAAAAATAGGAATCAATGTAGAAGAAAAAGAAGATGGTTTAATTTTAAAATCTTCAAATAAACTAATAGGTGCAAATTTGGATTCAGAAAATGATCATAGATTATTTATGGCATTTTGTATTGCTGGAACATATATTGGAAATTGTACGGTAACAGACTCAGAATCAGTAGAAGTGTCATATCCAAATTTTATTGAAGAAATGAATAGATTAGGCGCAAAAATTCAAAGATCATAAACAATTTTAGAAAAACTAGACAATAACATTAAAAATAAAATTCTAAATCAATGAAAAATCACCATACTCATCCACAGCAGAATATGTCAACAAAGGTAATTTTTTCCAAAACCACGAGGAATTATAAACATCACTTAACATAGGTAGAGTGTTGCCGGGAAGTTCTATTGGCCAACGACTTGTCTTAACAAGTTTTGGTGAAAGTCATGGAAGATCTATTGGATCAGTATTGGACGGGTGTCCTGCAGGATTAGAAATAGATGAAAAAGAAATACAGGATATGTTAGACCTAAGAAAGCCAGGTCAAAATTTAATTTCAACACAAAGAAAAGAAGGAGATATTGTAGAAATAGTATCAGGAGTTTTCAGAGGGTTTACAACGGGAGCACCAATTACAATGTTAATTTGGAATTCAGATCAAAAATCAAAAGATTATGAAAATTTAAAAACAAAATTAAGACCAGGTCATTCAGATTATCCTGCAATGATGAAGTACAATCAGTTTAATGATCATCGAGGAGGAGGAAGATTTTCAGGAAGACTAACTGCAACACATGTAATGGGAGGTGCGATTGCAAGAAAGTTACTCAAAGTTACATTAGGAATTAAAATAAATTCATTCACATCACAAATTGGAAAAATAAAGATGGAAAAGGAATTTAATGAAAAAATGGCAAAATTAATTTATAAAAATGAAGTAAGATGTCCAGAAGAAAAAACAGCGGAAAAAATGAGAGAGTCAATTTTAGATGCAAGAAAGAAAGGAGACTCTCTAGGAGGAATAGTTGAATCAATTACAACAAATGTACCAGTAGGGCTAGGTGAACCAATTTTTAGTTCATTAGAATCGGATTTGAGTAAAGCAATTTTTTCAATTCCATCAGTAAAAGGAGTAGAATTTGGTTCAGGGTTTAGAGGTTCAGAATTATTTGGTTCAGAAAATAATGATTTGTACACAATGAAAAAAGGAAAAATTATAACAAAAACAAATAACTCAGGAGGAATATTAGGAGGTATTTCAAACGGCATGCCAATTACAATGAGAGTTGCATTCAAACCAGTATCATCAATCGCTCAAAAACAGAGTACAGTAGATATTAAAAATAAAAAAGATGCAATACTTCAAGTGAAAGGGAGACATGATCCATGTGTAGTGCCAAGAGCAGCACCAGTAGTAGATTCACTAGTGGCTCTAACAATAGCAGATCATGCACTTATCACAGGTGCAATTAAACCCAGTTTATAAAAAAATGTCAGACATTAACGAACTTAGAAACAAAATGGATGCAGTTACAGTAGAAATGATCAATTTATTAAAAACTAGAACAAATATTGCAAAAGAAATTGGCGAAGTTAAAAAAAATATTGGAAAGAGTGTTTCAGATGAAGAACGTGAGGACAATTTACGTGGAAAAATATTACAATTATCTAAGGAAATAGGATTAGATGAAACATTAGCATCAAAGTTTTTAAATTTTTTACTAAACGAGTCAATAAGAGTACAATCAGAAAATAAACAAACACACATTTCTATTTTCTTAAAAGCAAAATCACTTGAACAAAAAGGAGAGAAAATAATACACATGGAAGTGGGGGAACCAGATTTCTCACCACCAGAAATTGTTAAAAAATCACTATCAGAAGTTTTTGATAAAGGGTTTATGAAATATGGACAAGCAAAAGGCATGCCAATTTTTAGAGAAGCGCTTGCAAAATATGTTTCAAAAAAATTTAACGTAGAGGTTACACAAGAAAATATCATAGTGAGCCCAGGTGCAAGATTTTCAATTTATTCAGCAATCAGCACATTACTAAATCCAGGGGATGAAATGATAGTAATTGAACCAGCATGGCCAGCATACAAAGATTGTGCATTAAATGCAGGAATCAAAGTAAGAACAGTAACCACAACATTAGAAGAAAAATGGGAACCATCAATTGAGCAGATTAAAAATATAATTAATCCAAATACAAAAATGATTGTTTTGAATTATCCAAATAATCCAACAGGCAAAATTTTATCAGAAAAATTACAAGACAGCATTATGGAATTAGTTAAAGAAAATAATTTGTATGTGTTAAGTGATGAGATTTATTCACAATATGCAAAAATAAATTGGAAAAGTATCCTAAGTTATAATTATGAAAAAAGTATCGTTACGCAATCATTTTCAAAATCACATGCCATGACAGGGTTTAGAGTAGGGTATGGAATAGCATCTAAACAAATCATAGAAAAAATGGCAAAATTGGAAGCACTTTGTTTAACGAATGTTTCTGAACCAATCCAATATGTTGCAATGAAGGCATTAGATGCAGATACATCAAATAATTCCAAAATAGTGCAAAAAAGACTAGATATGTTATCAGATAAAGCAAAAGAGATGGGGCTAGAGTTCATAATTCCAGATGGAGCAATGTACATTTTTGCAAAAATTAATCAAGAAGGCTTTGACGGGGTAGAATTTGCCAATAATTCACTAGAAAAAGGAATCGCAGTAGCACCAGGGGAAGGATTTGGGAATTACAAGGGTTTTATCAGAATATCTGCATGTCAAGATGAAAAAACACTAATGGAAGGAATGCATATACTAGGCAACATCATGAGTGAAAAACAGTGAAACAATTAACAGTTATCGGCGCAGGAGGTCAAATGGGACAATGGTTTACAAATTATTTTTCAGGTTCAGAATATCAAGTAACAGGATATGATTCAGAAAGTAACGATTTTGGAAAAAATGTAATAGTATCAGAATCACTAGTAGGTGCAATTTTGAAAGCAGATTATGTAATTCTATGCACACCAACAAGAAGAACTCCAGAAGTAATTAGATTAATTGCAAAAGAAATGAAAAGAGGAACATATCTTATTGAAATTTCATCAGAAAAATCTAAAGTTGTATCATCATTATCAAAAATGCCAGATAAAATAAATCCAATTTGCATTCATCCAATGTTTGGTCCAGGAATAAAAACAGTCAAAAACCAAAATATCATCTCAGTTCCAATTAAAGATGCTAAAAAAGAACTAACAGTTGCAAAAGAATTGTTCGAGGGGGCAAATTTTGTTACAATTGATGCAATCGAACATGATAAAAAAATTGCAATAATTTTAGGATTAACGCATTTAATGAATTTAGTTTTTGCAAACATAATATCAAAAGATGAAAAATCATTACTGACAGAAAAAATGTCAGGCACAACATTCAGAGTCCAAAAGGTATTGGCAGAAAGTATAATGACAGAAACTCCAGAATTGATTGAAACGATAATTGCAAATCCAGAAATCAGAAGGGTTGCTGAAGATCTCTGGAAAGATGTAGGCAGGCTACTAACATCAGTTCAAGAATCAAAAACAGAGGAAGTGATTGAATATATTAAAAATTGTCAAGAGAGACTTTCGAAACATTCAGATCTTAATGATTCATATAAAAAACTCACAAAGATGGCAAAAACTATTGAAAATTAGATAAAGTGTATTCAACAAAAATAGTTACATCTTTTATTAAAAATAATAATAAATTATTAATTCTAAAAAGAAGAGATAAAGTAAGATCAATGAAGGGTTGTTGTCAGGAGTTAGACGCATTATGGAAAAAGAAGAGAAAAGAGCAAAAATTGAAATTTTTGAGCAAGTAGTGATGGTAGAAGATGAAATTAAATTTCTTAAATCCATAGAGAAAATAAAAATTTCTTCAACACAGTATGAAAATTATGAGTAGAAAATATTTTCATTTTTATTTGAAACAAAACAGACAGAGATTAAACTAAATTGTAAAAATTCAGAATTTAAAGGGATTAACGTAAATGAATTAAAAAATCATGAAACAGTGCCTGAACTAGACAAAATACTATTCAGTTTGTTGTAAATTTTCATTTTCTTTATCGTATTTTTTTTGTTGAGGTAACATCATGTAAACACATGCACCTCCACACATAGTACAAGGCACATTATTTCCAAGATGTTGTCCAGTTCTATTATGAATTTTTGCAGCTGCTTCAGGATCAATAGATAAAGCAAGTTGTTTTTCCCAATCCAATGTGCGTCTAGCTTCAGTCATTTCCATATCCCATTTAATGGCTTTATCACGCATTTTTACAAGATCACCAGCATGAGCTGCAATTCTATAAGCAATCAATCCAGCTTTAACCTCTTCAGCATTAGGCAATGCCAAATGTTCAGACGGAGTTAGGTAACACAAAAGATCTACACCTTCACTTGCTGAAACTGCAGCGCCAATAGCGCTTGCAATATGATCATGTCCAGAAGCAACATCAGTAACTAAAGGACCAAGAACATAGTAAGGGACATCACCAATAAGGGATTTAGCTAATCTGACATTTGCAGCTACTTCATTTAATGGGACATGGCCAGGACCTTCAACCATAACTTGAATATCTTGTTCGTGAGCCCTTTTTGTTAATCGAGAAATATTGATCATTTCCTGTACCTGTAATTCATCATGTGAATCTAAAATGGAACCAGGTCTTAATGCATCCCCAAGACTAAAGGTTACATCGTATTTTTTAGCAATTTCCATCATGTAATCATAATGAGTAATGTATGGATTTTCTTTATCATGTTTTAACATCCAAGCAGCAGTTATTGTACCACCTTTGCTCACCACTCCACCATATCGTTGAACTTTAAGAATTCTTTTTGCAATATCTTTGGTAATTCCACAGTGAACAGTGGTATAGTCAACCCCATCTTTTGCATTATTTTCAAATGCTTTGATATAATCATCTTCAGTTAAATTCAAAGGATTTTTGTGAACTTCGACACCGTAGTTGTAAGCTTCGTAAATTGGAACAGTTCCAAAAGTAATTGGCGCATTATCCATGAGTGTTTGACGTATTTTTTTAACATCACCACCATCACTAAGGTCCATCATAGTATCTGCATGGTATTTTACTGCAACTTTAGCCTTCTCAATTTCTTCATCTAAATTTACATTCAAAGTTGAAGTTCCAATATTGACATTAACTTTAGTTTTCATACCCTTACCAATTCCAACATTGTGAATTTTTTGAGGTCTTACATTATTGCTAGGAATAATTATGGAACCCTTAGCAATTTTCTGGATCAACCAATCAAGTGAAACATCTTCATCTTTAGCAACTTGCTTCATTTCATCAGTTGCCACGCCTCTTCGAGCAGAAGTCATTTGAGTTCCCATAACACTATGTACTCGTTTACCTGATTTAAACAATCGTGAAATTAATTTAGAAATTGGATCGAATAGAAGTTAGCACTATATTAATAAAATAATAAGTCAGATATTTTTAAAAAACAATATCACATATGAAAACAATTAGAGAATACATTGATCGAGGAAGAGAATTTTACAGTATGGAAGATAAATTTTGTTCCAACGATTCCATTATACAGCCCTCAACTCATCATCATTAAATTAAATTAAATTTTTTTTCTAAAATTAATTTTTCAGACCTTATTTTAGAAATTCTTTGTAAAATAGGCTCAACAATACGTTCAGAATCAGGAGAATTTAAAAAATTTTGTCTAATCTCAAGAACTCGTTGAATTAATTCAACTTCAGCAGAAACTAAAGATTTGTAATTATTAAATTCAAAGTTTTCAGATGTAGAAGATTCATCTTCAGAAGGGCCCATTACCGAGGAGGACTCCAACTTTCTTCCATATTATCATCAATATTTTCAGAAATAAAATATTTTTTTCCACATTTGAAACATTGCCAAAGAAATTTACCATTTTTTTTTTCTTGGTATTGCATAGGAAGTAAACAATTAGTACATTGTAGTTGATCAGGAACAGAATCATCAACCATAGGAATTTTACTCATATGGCAAAAAGGTTAGTCAAGTATAAAATAGATAGTACAATTTTTAAATTTTAAAAAAATAAAGGAAAAATAGATTAGTGTTAGAAATTAGTAAATGATGTGAATTTATTATCAATAGGAGGTTCAGATCCATCATCAGGGGCAGGAATTCAAAGTGACATCAAGACATTTTCAACATTTGATGTTCACACATTAACAATAATTACAGCAATAACAGGACAAAACACCTCAAATTTTGGCATAGTAGAACCAGTATCAAAAAAAATGGTAGAAAATCAATTGGAGTCAATAATTTCAGATTTTAAAATTGATGGAATAAAAATTGGAATGGTGTATAATTCAGAAATTATTAAAACAATATATCAAAATTTAAAAAAATTAAAAATACCAATCGTAGTAGATCCAGTAATTAAATCAACTACAGGAGGAATGCTTATAAAAAAATCAGCGATGGATGACTTTAAAAAATTCATAATACCACTTGCGACAATTATCACTCCAAACAAATTTGAGGCTGAGATTTTAGCAAAAACTAAAATTAATTCAAAAAATACGCCTGAAAAAATTGCCAAAATAATACAAATTATGGGAGCAAAAAATGTAGTAATTACAGGTGTAGAAACTAGAAATAAAGAAGTGTTAGACTTTGTGTTAGAGAAAAATAAAAAATATTACATTACAGATAAAAAAATTTTAAAAATAAATCGTGGAAGTGGATGCATTCATTCAGCAGCAGTATTGTATGCAATTATAAAAAATAAAAATGTAAAAGAGTCATTAAAATTTGCAAAAAAAATTACACTGAATTCAATTAAAAATTCTAAAAAAATAGGTAAAGGAATTGTAATTACAAATATAGACATACACGATGAAACAAAAATAAAATTATCAAATTCAATAAATGAATTTACTAAAATAAAAAATATTTATAAAAATATTCCAGAATGTCAAACAAATTTTGTATATTCTAAAGAAAAACCAAAATCAATTAAAGAAATACTGGGAATTTCTGGAAGAATAGTCAAAGCTGGAAAAAGCATTATCGTTGCAGGAGATTTATCATATGGGGGTTCAAAACATGTTGCAACTGCATTATTAACAGTGAGTAAAAAATATCCAAAAATTCACTCTGCAATAAATTTAAAATATAAAAAAGAAACGATATCTAAAATTAAAAAATCTAAATTAGTGACATATGAATATGATAGAAGTAAGGAACCACAAGATGTAAAAATTAGAGGTTCAACCATAGCGTGGGGGATTAAAACATCAATTAAAGATTCAAAAAAATCGCCAGATTGTATTTATCATAAAGGGGATTTTGGAAAAGAGCCAATGATCATAGTGTTTGGTGAAACACCAGACATAATCATAAAAAAAATAATGAAAATCATTTAGAATAAAAATACAAATCCATCCTTGAACATAAATACTCAAATTTGAAATAAAGTTTGTGAAAGCGGTAATTCTTGCTGGAGGATTAGGAACAAGACTAAGACCATTAACCAACAATAAACCTAAACCAATGTTACTAGTAGGGGAAAAGCCAATTTTGGAGCACCTCGTAAATTGGGCAAAAAATAACGGAATTAAATCAATAGTTCTGTGTGTAAGTTATCTTAGAAAATCAATTGAAGATTATTTTCAAGATGGAAAGAAATTTGGAATTAAAATAGAGTATGCAGTATCCAGTAATCAATTAGCTACAGCAGGGCAGCTTAAAACTGCAGAAGAATTTATCGATGATGATTTTGTTTGTTTGTATGGCGATTCAATTTTTAATTTTAGTCTAAGAAATATGATAAAGCAACATTCATCTAAAAAAGCATTCATCACAATGAGTCTAAATGAATATAAAACAAATTTACAATATGGAGTGATTGAAACTTCTAAAAATGGAAGAGTGTTAAGCTGGAATGAAAAACCAGAAATTAAAGCAAATATCAACATGGGATGTTATATTATGAATCCAAAAGTTTTCAGTTTAATTCCAAAAAATAAATCATACGGAATGGACGATGTAATTAAAAAAGCAATGAAAAGAAAAGAAAAAGTAAACAGTTTCGTTACCAAAAAAGGATTTATGGATATTGGTAATAAAGAGTCATACAAACAAGCATGTGAAGAATACAATAAAAAAATAGGTGAAATTTAGAAATGACTGATGTAATTATAAGAGAATTAGAAGAAAAGGATTTTAAAAATGGGTTTCTCACTACATTGGATGTCTTACGAGAAACTAGTAGTATGAGTGAAGGTAAAGCATTAGAAATTTTTAAGAAAATAAAATTAAATCCAGAACACATCATAATTATTGCAGAGATTGAAGGCAGGGTAATTGGATCCACAACGCTTCTAATTGAGCCTAAATTTATTCATCAAGGGGGAGTTGTAGGGCACATAGAAGATGTTGTCGTAGACAAAAAATTCCAAGGGAAAAAAATTGGTGAAAAAATCATAACCCACGTATTAGAAATTGCAGAAAATCACGGATGCTATAAGACAATTTTAGATTGTTCAGACAGTGTTAAACCATTTTATGAAAAATTAGGATTCAAGCATAATTCAAATGAATTAAGATTTGATCACATCTAGAAAAATCGTTTCTTTGGTTGTTTTTTTCTTTTTAGAATCAAAGATGAACCGACAGCCATCACAGGTGCAGATAATGCCATAAATAATAATGGAACAAATACTACTGCATTAGTAACATAGACTTCAGGAAAAGAATCAATCATAGAATATGCAATAAGGTTACCTGCTAGTAAAATTATTCCTCCAACAATAATTAAAGTTCCAATTTGTTTTGAGCCATAATTTCTAGACATGATAAAAGCAACTGCAGCTAAAATTCCAGCAGGAGCCGCACCAATTGAGACAAATTGAATTAATTTTGGATCAGGTTGAAAACCTTGTGCAACTACAGAATCTAAAGGAACAGTCATCATAAAATAATAAACAGAAATCATCTCACCGGCAAACATTGCAAAAAGACCAACACTAGTAACTGCAAGCCACTTGTCAATTGCCATGTTATGAACTAATTATAGTTGATAAATAAACCATTCAGAAAATCAAATAATGCCAACAAGATTAGCTAATTCTTTTCGGCATGCAGCTCCAAGTTTTTCAGCAGCATCCTCAGGAGACACATCATTTAAGAAAACTCCATATCCACGTTCTAATCCTGACCAAGGTTTAGTAATTGGATAGATTTCAATATGCCAGTGAATTTGTCGAGTATTTTTCTTTTCAGGTGAAAGGTGAAAAGCAAAATTGTAAGAAACTCCTTTAACAGTATTAGACAATCCACCCAAAGTTGCTCGTAAAATTAGAGCCAAGTCATTAATTTCTTTTTGACTAATTTTTGAAAAACTAGTGCTGTGTTTTTTTGGAGCAATCCAAAATTCATAAGGATATGACGGAGCCCAAGGAGAAAAAGCAATGAAACCGTCAGTCTGAAGAATTTGTCTGGGTCCACTAAGTTCTTCATTTATAGTCTGACACATATGACAAACTCCTTTTTCATTCAAAATTTTATGAGTAGCCTCGGCCTCAGATTCTATAACTGGAGGAATAGTTGAAAAAGTTAGGATATTCAAATGAGGATGAGGATTAGCATTTCCAGCCAATTCACCACTATCACCGTAAATTGAAACATATGTTACACTTTTTTGAGTATAAAGCCACCTCAATCTATCTTGAACAACAACTAAGACATTTGACCATTGTTCGGGAAGAATTGTTGCAAATGTATCCTTAGGATTTGGGGATGCAACAATTACGTAGTGATAGCCATATGCAGGTTCACTGTAAAACGGTTTATCGCTGTAAGAATTTTCAGTTTCAATTGAAACGATAGGATTTTTACTTTCAAAAACACGAATAGACCAATCTTTAACATAATCATCTTCGTTATCTTGAAGACGTTGTAAGACACCATCTTTTTCAACAAGAGATAAAACAGATGGATTTGTCATGGACTCGTTACCAGGAGCAAAAGGGGATTTTTTAGGATCAATAACTTTATCAATTTTTTTTGAAACAATCATGAAACGTTCAGAAACATAATCCTTACGCATATCACCCATAATGGTAATTCAATGTGATTGTATCTTAAAACGTTTTCTGAAATTAAATCAAAAAAAATAGTAAAAAGAATATACGGTAAAATTTATTTTTTAAAATTAAAATTTAAAAAAAATAAAATGATCGCAAATACATTGTAAGATTTAAAACAGAGATCAAAAATTTACCTAACAGGGTTTTAGATGGATAATTCTAAAGTACAAATAATTTACGTTCTTTTAGATGGGGTAGGGGATCTGCCACATCCAGATTTAAATGGAAAAACACCGTTAGAAGCTGCAAAAACACCCACATTGGATAAAATTGCAAGTAATGGAGTAACGGGGGAAGTAATTTCAGTAGGAAAAGGAATAGCACCAGAGTCAGACATTGCAGTTTTCAATATGCTAGGTTACAAATTTGACCATGCAGATTACGCAGGAAGGGGAGTAATAGAAGCAATAGGGGTTGGAATTGATTTTAAAAACGGAGATTTAGCATTAAGAGGTAATTTTTCAACATTAAATGAAGAAGGAGTAATCACAGATAGAAGAGCAGGCAGGCAGATTGCAAAAGAAGATGCAGATGGAATTGCAAAAGAATTAGAAGAAAAAATAAAATTTTCAGATCCAGATACAAAAATAGTGGTTTTTCCGACAATAGGACACAGAGTAACAATTAGAATTAGAACGTCATCTCAAAAATTATCATCCAGAATAACAAATACAGATCCAGCATATAGTAACATTGGAGGAATGGGAGTGGCAAAAGCTGTGGGAGACTTTTCAAAAATTGAAAAATGTGTACCGTTAGAGGATACAGAAAATTCTAATTTTACAGCAAAATTAGTAAATGAATTTTCAGAACAAGCAATACAAATTATGAGGGAAAGTGAAATAAATAAAAAACGTAAAGAAGAAAATAAAAAACAACTTAGTTGTATATTGCTAAGAGATGCAGGTAACAAATATCCAGATGTACAGCTGATTAATGAAAAACATGAAATGCAATTTTCATGCATAGTGGATATGCCAGTTGAAGTTGGAATTTCAAAAGTTCTCAAGATGAAAGCATTTGAAGCAGGAGGTTTAACAGATTATGAAGAAAAAGCAAAAGTTGCAGCAAAGGCAATGGAAACGCAAAATGCAATATACGTTCATCTCAAGGGACCAGATGAATTTGGTCATGATGGAGATGCCACAGGTAAAATGAAAAATATAGAAGAAATTGATCAACGCTTTTTTAAAACACTAGTAGAAAATATTGATTCAAGTAAAGTTGCAATAATTATTTCTGCAGATCATTCAACGCCATGTATCATCAAAGGACACAGCGATGATCCAGTACCACTGATAGTTTCAGCTGATTTTATTAAAAATGACGGCACGACAAGAATGACGGAAGACCAAGCAAAGAAAGGCAGTATGGGTTTACTTCAAGGTGCAGAAGTAATTACAAAATCTTTAGAATTAATTAGATCTCAAATATAATTAAATCATCTACTTGCTGCATTTCAATAGATTTCTTTCTTATTCTTTCTACATCTATCGAATGGTACATGGATGGAGATGTACCCAATTTTTCTAATGCACGAGTTAACATTGCAACACCAATACGCAATTCATTTTCTTGAGCATGAGCATATGCAACAGCTACAAGAATAATTCCTTGAACTAATTCTTTTTCACGTCCAAAACATTGCTTCCAAACACCTTCAAAAGCTTCATGACATTCCCAAAATCGCTCATGATTGAAATAAAAAATACCATCTTTAATCCCCTGATCGATTTCTATCTCTTCCTCAATTACATGTCGAGTATTATCCAAATCTCCAATAGGAATCAATTTTTCAACAAGGGCATCTACATTTTTTGTTTCAATTGCAACATCAAATTCAATAAAATTTGTAGCGACTCTAGCAAGTCTGATATGTGCATCCATCCCAGATATTAGATCCCTAGATCTATGAAGTATTTCACGAGAATTTACAGGAATATGCTTTTTATTTTTTAAATGTATCAAATATCGTTCCATAGGATATATTGACAGTATTTTCTTAAATTTCTTGTGTAAATTCAACTAGGTTTATATGAAATATCCAAAAGATTTTGGATACATGTCACTTATTCAGACAGTTTCAGATGTCAATAACGCTTTCTTATCAAGAAGAGAACTAACCTGCGATTTTGCAGGATTAGGAGGTAAACTCAAAACCATGGAAGCAGTAGACATGGTCACAAAGGAATTCAAATTAGATGGAAAAGTTGTAATTTCAATGAGACTAAAAACACATGTTGGAATGTCAAAAGTAACAGGAACTTTCTATGTTTATGATGATGAAGGATTAGCAAAAAAACACGTTAATCCAACTATTTTTTCAAGACTAGAAAAAACTAAAGCAAAAATAGCTGAGGTAGAAAAAGCAGCAGAGGAGAAAGCAGAAGCACCAGCAGCAGAGGAGAAAGCAGAATAATGCCTGTGGAAAAGAAAGGCAGTAAAGGTTCTAGTCCAAAAGTATACCAATATTTTAAAATTGATGGAGATAAAACAACAAAACTTAAGAAAAACTGTTCAAGATGCGGTAAAGGAGTTGCCATGTCAGAACATAAGGATAGAAACACCTGTGGAAAATGTGGATTAACAGAATTTAAACAATAATAATAAAAATTTCAAATAACTAAAATCTAATATAATTTTTTCTTGTTAATTTTTGAGCTCTTTTCTTCTAACTGCTCAATTTTTGAAATAAATTTAGAATCAAGTTTTATTTTAGACAAAGATTCAACAGATAATTTTACATTGTTAGTATCTAAAGAAATATTGGATTTAGGCAAATCTCTATCAGCCCAAAATTTTATTGTTTTATCTTCAAGTTTGTAATCACGAAATCCAGCAGGAAATTTTTTTGTAATATGATCCAACAATACTCTGTCTTTGAAAACAGCTTTTGGTTCAAATAATCTTGTTTCGTCACTATAGACATTTTCAAATAGATTTCCAGAAATTTCATCAGAAATTAACTCCATTTTAGAAATTTTTCTTACTAATTCTAAAAAATGTAAAAATTCATGAGCCAAAATAGCATGAATTGTACCCTTTAATCCATAAGCGATTAAAGGCGCAGTGATTTGAATCACCACTTGAAAATTTTCTTCAAACATAACAGGAATTGTTCTGGCAAATAATATTCCATATTCATATGAATTTGACGAAGAAAGTACAAGAGAAGGTTCAACATAAGCAACAGGATATTGGATTCCAGATGCTTTTTCAATTCTATTTATTCCAGCAACTATAGGGGCTTTGTCTTCTTCAATCGAGATTACTGGTTTGACTAATGGTCAAGTC
>JACKQG010001135.1_pt2 | contig 22150 bp, 24 predicted proteins | sample 8237621 | NCBI WGS metagenome assembly JACKQG01 (sample SAMN15677084, study PRJNA649215) | marine metagenome | biome: marine; feature: Black Sea; material: saline water; isolation source: suspended particulate matter (SPM) from the Black Sea western gyre | collected 2013-06-09/2013-06-10 | depth... | reverse complement strand
GGGGGGTTGGCGACGATCAGTGGAGTGCCCGCTTCAGTGGGGAGGGGGGCGGTGGGTTCCAGGTCCAGGGCGAGGCCGCCGGGATTTGCCAGGGCGTCGATGAAGATCGCCTTGCATTTGGGCGTCGGGGCGCGACGGAAGTTTTCCGGGTCAGTCGGATCGACGAAATGGCAGTTCCAGCCCAGCCGTTTGAAGCTTTGCCCGAACTGGGTGATCGAGCCGCCGTAGAGATTGGTCGAGGCGAGGAATTCATCGCCGGGGTCGAGCAGGGTAAAGAAGGCCAGGAACTGCGCCGCGTGGCCCGACGCCGCGCACACCGCAGCGCGCCCGCCTTCAAGCGACGCCACCCGTTCTTCCAGCACCGCCACCGTCGGGTTAGTCAGGCGCGAATAGATGAAGCCGAAGGTCTGCAGATTGAACAGGTCGGCGGCGTGTTCCGTGTCCTCGAAGGCGTAGGCCGTGGTCTGGTAGATCGGCGTGTTGCGTGCGCCGGTCACCGGTTCGGGTCTTGCGCCGGCGTGCACGGCAAGGGTTTCGATGCCGTATTCTTTAGGGGGTTTGCTCATGGTTTTAACCGGCCGCCTCACGAAACCTTCAGGGAACGGCGCTTGGCCGAAATGACGCCTGAGTTGACGCCGCTCCAGCTCAATTCCCCGAACAGCCGGCCGTATTCGATTTTCGGACACCTGTTCATGACGACGGTGAGTCCGGCCTTTTCCAGCTTTTCGGCGGCTTCGTCGTCGCGCACGCCCAACTGCATCCAGACCACCTTGATTCCCTTGTCCTCATGAATGTTCAGAATTTCATCGGCGAGGACGCCGGCCTGATCGGACGAGCGGAAAATATCGACCATGTCGAAAGGGCCGGGAACATCGGTGAGGCTGGCGTAAACTGTTTCGCCGAGAATTTCCTTGCCCGCCTGCCCAGGATTGACCGGTATGACGCGGTAGCCCTTGCCTTGCAGATATTTCATGGCGAAGTTGGACGGCCGCACCCATTTATGCGACGCGCCGGCCAGGGCGATGGTCCGCACCTGCTTGAGTATCCGGCGAAGATGCTCATCGTCGTAGTGTAACGGTTCGACCGGGAGGGGGCAGACGGAATTGCTCACCGGTCCTGCCAATCGGGCATGTCGCGTTTGTCCAGGAACGCCTTGATGCCTTGCCTGGCGTCATCGCGTTGCATGTTTTCGACCATGGTGCGGGTGGCTTCTTCGTAAGCCGCGCCGAGCCCGTCCTCGATCTGGCGGTAAAACAGTTTCTTGCCCGCGGCGATGAAGGCGGGGCCTTGACCGGCAATATTTTCGGCCAGGTCCAGGACCGTTTCGTCCAATTTGTCCGCCGGCACGGCCCGGTTGATCAGGCCATAGTGTTGAGCCGTCGCGGCGTCGATGAAGTCGCCGGTCAGCAGCATTTCCATGGCCTGCTTGCGGGGCAGGTTGCGGGTCACGGCGACCATCGGCGTGCCGCAGAACAGGCCGACGTTGATGCCCGACGTAGCGAAGCGGACATCCTCAGTTGCGACGGCGAGGTCGCACTGGGCGACGAGCTGGCAGCCGGCGGCGGTGGCGATGCCGTGGACGCGGGCGATCACCGGCTGCGGCAATTCGGTCAGCGACACCATCATGCGCGAGCATTGGTCGAACAAAGCGCCGATGGCTTCCGGCGACGGGTCGGCGTCCATTTCCATTAAATCATGCCCGGCGCAGAACGCTTTGCCATTGGCGGCCAGGATGACGACGCGGATGGATGTGTCATCGGCCAGTTGGTCGAGCTGTTGTTGAATCCGGCCCATCAGTTCCGTCGACAGGGCATTGAACTTTCCCGGACGGTTCAGGGTCAGCGTGGCGATGCCGCCCTGGTCCTCGCGCAACAGGATGTCTTCGTTGCTCTGGGTTTCTGTCGGAGTGGTCATGGGTTGGAATTTTCAGCACATGGCGGGACAAAAGCAAGGCCCATTCGCCCAATTCGCAACAGGGGGCAGGGATTGCCGGGTATTGTCGGAACGTCGTCCGAATGTCGTCGGGGTGTCATCTTTTTGTCGTCCGTTTGTCGTCATTATGTCGTTTCAAAGTCATCATTTTTTAGCCCCCAATAAGACACAACCGATTGATTTTGCTGAATTCATCTTCCATTCAGCGGCGAAAATGTCATCATTTCTCATCATTTCGGGATTCCGCAGCCCCCTTGCGCCCGGTTTTTCGGCGCTGGCGGGGAGGGATAGGAGGTAATTTTCAGAAAACATGATTATAATTCCTACAACACTAAGAATATAAGGTATAAAGTCATAATTTTGTGGAAATGTCAAGAGCGACTGTGGAACGCGCCGGGAGGAGAATGGGGAGGAGCTGTGCGGTTTGCCCAATGTCCGCTTTGGGGGGTAAAGCGGACGTAAAATACCCTCCGTCTTAATGTCCGCTAATAGCCAAGAGCAGACATTCTGGGGGGGCATAGGGAGCATAGGATTTCCTTACTTTATGTCCTTACACTCTTCTGACATTGGATGTTTTTAATTCTTCGGATGACGTACTTTCAAGAAATTCGCGAAGAATTTTGCTGAAACCTAGCCTTCTTTCCTCCCACAATTTTTGAAAACCCGGCTGATGGTAAAACCACAACAGGTTTTCACGATGGCCATCCCAAAAATCATCATCAATCATTCCAGATTTGTATTGGAAGAAGACATTTTCGTATCGACGAATAAGGCTGATCCCTAGATAAGCGAATTGGTAATATTCGCTTTCCTCAAGTTTTTCTGGAGATGCCATGCCAATAGCGAAAATCCTCGCTGTATCCTTGTCCCTTCCGACTGTCGCTGCCATTTCGGCAAGGGCCTGGGTTGCAAACTGATAAGTCTGGGAATAGGTGGCCTTGGTATTTCGCTTAATTTGTACGGCCAAGTATATAACCGTCAGGGCCACCGAAATTGCGGCAATTAAACCTGAAAAAACCTGTAAAAAATCTAGGTTCATATAATAATTCCAATACCTTCCTGATAATCTTCAAATTTATACCGATGGTATCCAAAGTACCTCACCGTTGGAATGGCTTTATTCTGCAGCCTCAAATCGCCGCCCAGCCGAATGTCCGCTATGGGTCAAAAGCAGACCTTTTCCATTCCCGCCAAAAATGTCCGCTTTGGCCGCTGAAGCGGCCCCTGCGGTCCGGGGGTAAAGCGGACCTCATTAAACGGACCCATGCCCGTCGGGAGTCCAGTTTGACCTTTGCCCGGGCGAAAACTAGAGTTTTCGCCTTACATGGAGGAGGCGGAGAAGGGGGCTTTCGTGCCGAAAATCACCATCCAGGAATTCGACGAGCTGATGGCCCAGGAAATGCCGTGGGCGGTCGAGGCCGGTATGGCTCTGGAAGCCATCGGACCCGACCACGCCGCCATGCGTCTGCCGTTCAACGATGTCATGCTCAGGCCCGGCGGCACGGTGTCCGGCCCGACCATGATGGCGCTGGCCGACGCCACCATGTACGCCGTGGTGCTGGGCGCCATCGGAATCGTCAAGCTGGCGGTGACGACCAGCTTCAACATCAATTTCCTGTACCGGCCCAGCCCCGCCGACCTGCTGGCGGAAGGACGCCTGCTGAAAATCGGCAAGCGCCTCGCGGTGATCGAGGTGACGCTGCATTCCGAAGGCCACGGCGAGCCCGTGGCGCATGCCACCGGCACCTATTCGATACCGCCGTCCGGCGACTAGGGTATTATTGCGGTATTATAATACCGTTCCTGTAAGTTACGGGTTTCTTTGTAATTTTCGCGTTGACATCGCAAAAATTAATGGCATACTCCGCGCCTTCGTTACAGAAGCCCGGCGTAAGGGGCGGTTCGCGCGACCCTGATTTCAAGACGATTTCAAAAGATCGGATATACGAATATGAAAACCTTTTCGGCGAAACCTTCTGATATTGAAAAGAAGTGGTACGTCATTGATGCCGAGGACATAATCCTGGGCAGGATGGCCGCGTTGATCGCCACGCGCCTTCGCGGCAAGCACAAGCCGATGTTCACCCCGCACATGGATTGCGGCGACAACATCATCGTCATCAACGCCGACAAGGTGAAGCTGACGGGCCGCAAGCTGGCCGACAAGAAATACTACTGGCACACCGGCTATCCGGGCGGCATCAAGCAACGCACCGCCGGCAGCATTCTGGGCGGCCAACACCCCGAGCGGGTGGTGATCAAGGCCGTCGAGAGAATGATCAGCCGCAACCCGATGGGCCGCAAGCAGATGAAGAACCTGCATGTCTATAAAGGCGCGGACCATCCCCATCAGGCTCAGAGCCCCGAGGTTCTGGACGTCGCCGCGATGAATCCCAAGAATAAAAGGAGCGCCTGAGCATGGCTGAGGAAACCAAAACCCTGGCCGACCTGCAAGATATGGTCGAAGAAAAGGCCGCACAGGACGCCGCAGTAACCTCCGGAGCCGCCGCGCCTGAAGCGGATGCCGTGGACGTTTCCGTAGACGTTGGCGCCGAAACCGCAGCCCCCACCGAGCCCAAAATCGACGAACATGGCCGCTCTTACGCCACCGGCAAACGGAAAAACGCCATTGCCCGTGTCTGGATCAAACCGGGCGCCGGCAAGATCACCGTCAACGGCCGCGAACAGGAAACCTATTTCGCCCGTCCGGTTCTGCGCATGGTCATCGGCCAGCCCTTCGCCGTCACCGACCGCGAAGGCCAGTATGACGTCGTCTGCACGGTCAAGGGCGGCGGACTGTCCGGCCAGGCCGGCGCGGTCAAGCACGGCATCTCAAAGGCGCTGACCTATTACGAGCCCGCGCTGCGCGGTCCGCTCAAGAAGGAAGGCTTCCTGACCCGCGACTCGCGTGTCGTCGAGCGTAAAAAATTCGGCCGCAAAAAAGCGCGCCGCAGCTTCCAGTTCTCGAAGCGTTAAGCCGAAACCGGAAACGAATTACGGAAAAGGGCTGCCTTCGGGTGGCCCTTTTTCTGTTACCGGGGGTGGGGTTTACGTCTTTTTCTGCAGCTTGAGCCGGGTGCGCAGGAAGCGCAGCGTGCGTTGCGCCATGGTCGTGTCGATGCGCTGATAGACGCCCAACAGGGCCTCCATGTCCTTGTCATCGGTCTCTTCATTGAGATTGATGCAATAGACGATTTCTCCGAACACGTCGAAGTCGACCTCGGCGGCCTTGCAGAGAACGGCCAGCTTTTCCGATTCCGGATCGAACACCGCCTGGCGGACGACGTCGGGATCGATGTTGACCAGACGCCCGAGCCCGGCGACGAATTCCGGGATTTTGTCCTGGCGGATCAGGGTCAGCAGCAGTTCCGTGTCCAACTGCTTCATCTTGTCCTTGCGGGCGATGAACTTCTCCGCCGGGGTCAGTCCGCCTTTTTCCTTCTGTTCGGCGAACCATTTATCGGCTTCCTGCAGCAAGCCCTGGACCTGGGCGTCATCGAGGCCTTCATTGGCGCTGAGGATTTTTTCCCGCAGCGCTTCGGACACCCGCCAGTAAATATCCTGGGCGAGGTCGGCGGGGACGTCCTGGCGCTGGGACAGCGACAGTTCCAGGTTTTCGTTTTCCTTGGCTCGCTCGACGAAGGTCTCCATGCCGTTTCTGGAAAACTGGGCTCCGGTGTTGCCGGCGAGGGTTCCGAGAACGGTGGTGTCGCCTTTTTCGACCAGCACATCGGTAACGGTTTCACCGACCATCGCACGTTGGGCGATGGCGTTGAGGTGTTCCTGGCTGTGCTTTTGCGCGATCTCGACCAGTTCGTCATCGCCCAAGGCGTCGCTGTTCTTGAGTACGGGAAGGGCGACTTCGATCTCGTCGTTGGCAAGCGAGAGAATCAAGTCCTTGGGCGCGTTGCCGACAAAGGAAATGGTTTCGGACAGGTGCTGGCGGACCGTGGCTTCCACCTGATGGACCATGCTGCCCATGATCTCGCCGAAATAGGCGATTTCCCGTTCGTTCAGGGTGTCCGGCGTCTCCATGAACATGTCCGTGACTTCGCGCAGCAATTGCTGGCGCCCGTCTTCGGAATTTTCCTTGGTCAGGCGGGCGAGACTTTCGAGATGGGTCAGCTTGTCATCCACGATTAATTTTATCCGCTTGGGTGTCTTGTGGAAGAACGAACGATGGTAATCGATATACCCTACCCAATCTAACGCAAAGGGGGGATATGCCATTCGGCTACCATGGCGGCGGCAGTTGCGGAAGCGGGCATTCCGGTATAAGACGACCGGGATTTCTCCCCCTGGATATTACGCCAGGGGATATTACGCCAAGGATACGGACCATGAGCGCGAAAATTTTTATTGATGGCGAAGTCGGCACCACCGGGCTGCAAATTCGCGCGCGCCTGGACCAACGCTCCGACGTCGAGGTCATCAGCCTGCCCGAAGACAGGCGCAAGGATTCCGCCGCCCGGTCCGAGATATTGAACAGCGCCGACCTTGCGGTCCTGTGCCTGCCGGACGATGCCGCACGAGACGCCGTCGCCATGATCGAAAACGCGGACACGCGGGTCATCGATGCCTCGACGGCGCATCGGACCCATCCGGACTGGGCCTATGGTTTCCCGGAACTGAACGCAGGCCAGGCGGACGCCATTGCCGCATCGACACGGGTCACAAACCCCGGCTGTTACGCGCTGTCGTCGGTGGCGATAATCCATCCGCTGGTGGCAGCGGGGATTCTGCCCGCCGATCACCCGGTGACCATCAACGCCGTTTCCGGCTATTCCGGCGGCGGACGCAAGATGATCGAGAGCTTCGAAGACAAGGCCGCGCCCGATTATACCGACGAGGCGTTCAGGGTGTACGGCCTGTCCCTGGCCCACAAGCATGTGCCGGAAATTCAGATGCACGGCGGGCTGACCCACCGGCCCCTGTTCATGCCCAGCGTCGGGCGCTTCAGCCAGGGCATGATCGTGCAGATGCCTCTGCAACTGTGGTCCCTGCCGGGTTCGCCCAGGGCGGAAGACCTGCACGGCGTGCTGGCGGATCATTACCGGGACCAACCGTTCGTCAAGGTCATCGCGCTTGAGGATTCGTCCGGAATGGCCGGCCTTCAGCCGGAAGCCGTGAACGGCACCAACGAGCTGCACCTGTACGTTTTCGCCAACAAGACCGGCGGCGAAGGGACCGATGAGGGGCAGGCCGTGGTCATGGCGCTGCTGGACAACCTGGGCAAGGGCGCGTCGGGCCAGGCGGTGCAGAACATGAATTTGATGCTGGGGCTGGGCGAGACCGAAGGGTTGCTCTAGGTTCTGCGGAATTCCAGCCAGCCCGTGTCGGTCGAGGCGGAAGCGGTTCCATCCGCGACGACGCCTTTGCGGCAAAAAACTAACCCGGAACGTAGTTGTCCCTGAGCCAGGCCTCTTCGAAACCCGCCCATTGAATGTTGTGATAGGAATGCTGCGGATCGCCTTCGACGGCTTCGCCGGTTTCCGTCGCGATCAGGTCACAGCCTGCGTCCATCGCCGCCTGCACCCGGGCCTTCAGCATCGCCCGCTGCCCGCCGCGGCGGCGGAAATCCGGAGACGTGGCGCCGAAATCGCACCAGCCCACCCCGCGATCCATGAACAAAGCCCCCGTCGCCGCGGGCTGGCCGTCGGCGAAGCCCATATAGACCGTCCATTTTGGACGGCCGGCAAGGCGGGCCAGGGCAGGGATGGTGGCGTCTCCGAAATCGAAAGCGGCGGCGACGATTTTTCCGAAATCCTCGCCATGCTCCGGGCCGATGCGCCGGACTTCCAGGTCCGAACCTGTTTCCTCGGGCAGCGCTCCGTTATGGATGAACGTCATCCATCGCCTGTGGGCGGTCAGGCCTTCTTCCGAGAGCCATGTTTTAAGGTCCTGAGGACGGCTGTCGGGGTGGACATGGACGAAGTAGCGCCCGATACCGGCATCTGAAAATAGTTTTTTGAAAGCGGCAATGGTGCCCCGCTCCGCCGCCTCCCGTGCGCCGAGGCCGATAACCCGGTTGATGAGAAAGTGGTGATCGCCGGAGGCGACCGAGATCAAAGCCCCGTTGAGGGTTTGCTGGTGCAGGTTGAGAGGGGAAAGTCCCTCCGCGGCTTCGCCCAGATCGGCGAAGGCGAGGGCCTCGATTTCCTCGATCCTTTGTGCGCGCTCGTCCATGAGAAACCCCTTTTTACCAGGAAGGCCCGCTTTCGATCAGTTCCACGACGTTCCCGGCCGGTAGCGGCTTGGCCATGTGGAAACCCTGGCCGTATTGGCAGCCCAGTTCCCGCAAATCGTCCATTTGGTTTTTTTCTTCGATGCCCTCGGCGATGATATCCATTTCAAGCGCCAGCGCCAGTTGGGCAATCGAGCGCACGATGCGGTTGCTGCTTTCCGATTTGTCCATGTTGATGACGAAGGAACGGTCGATCTTCAAGGTATCCAGCGGAAACTGGTGCAGATAGCTGAGGCTGGAATAGCCGGTGCCGAAATCGTCGATGGCGAGCAGAATACCGAGCGCTTTGAGCTTTTTCAGGGCTTTTGCCGCGTGCTCCGGGTCCTCCATCATCAGGGATTCGGTGATTTCCAGTTTGACGGTCGCGGGATCGAGCCCGCTGTCCTTGATGAGCCCGGCCAACAGGTCGATTTCATCCAGGCTGGACAGTTGCAGGCCCGAAACATTGACACTCATGAACGGCACCGCCAGGTCGGGAAAAGCCTGTTTGAAGCCGTTTATAAAGACCTTGTGATCGCGAAGGCCCGTTTCCAGCGCCAACCGGCCCAGTTCGACGATCATGCCCGTTGCTTCGGCCAGCGGGATGAAATCGACCGGAGAGACATAGCCGTCCTGCTTCTTCCAGCGCATCAGGGCCTCGAACCCGGCGATGTGGCCGTCTTCCAGGGTGACGATGGGTTGGTAGTGCATCTCGAATTCATTGGCGTCCATGCCACGGCGAAGGTCGCGTTCTTCCTGGATTCTTTCGATGGCGAGGGCGCGGATTTCCTCCAGAGATGCATCCATATCATCGGGCTGGGCCTTAATGCCGGACATCTGGCGTTGGGCGTCGCGAAACCGCGACAGAACGACCCGCAACAACAGGTCCATCATGGGGTCTTTGGACTTCAGGGGTTGGATGAACCGGGAGCGCTGAATTTCGATGACTTCGGTATCGGTTTTCGCGGTCACCGTGGCCGAGCGGGGGGCATCGTCGATCATCGACATTTCGCCGAAAATTTCCCCGATGCCGAGCTCGGCAATGACGATGGTATCGCCGTTCTTCGGGATCAGGACCTCAACTTCGCCGCTTTCTATGAAATATGCGTGCTGGCCACGGTCGCCGATGCTGAAGATTTTCTCTCCGGCGGCGAATTTCCTCGATGAAACGAATTCGGGCATCCCAGTACCTTCAAAAGTCCCCAAAGATGGTGTCTTTTTATATAAAGCATATTTTTTACCGGAAAAGGAGAAATGCCAAAAGCCGGGGGGTTAGCGGTCCAGCCGGTTGCCGTGGCTTTCAGTCCATTGCTCAAGGGGCTGAAAGTCGGCAAGAGAAGAAATTTTCTGTTCGGTCCAGGTCCTGAGCTCGTCATCGGGCATGGAAAGGTCTATGGGAAAACGAACCGGTTGCGCCACATGCCAGGGGGTATCGACGAAAAACTCGAAGCGATTGCCTTCGGGGTCGCGGAAGTAGATCGACCAGGTGGTGCCGTGGGACACCGTTTCGAGCGCCAATCCGCCACCCGGGCCGTCATAGGCTTCCAGGGCGCCGTGCAGTCCTCGCAAGGCGTCCAGGGCTTCGATGCGGAAGGCCAGATGGTCGAGTGATCCGGCATTGGGATTGCCTTCGGCGCTTTCGTTCAAAACGATCTGGTGGTGTTCTCGGGCGTTGCGGGACAGGAAGACCATTTGGTGGTCGCCGGGCGGGCTCCTGTCGGTGACGATGAAGCCGAGGGCGCGGGTGTAGAAGTCCTCCATCGTCGCGAGATGGCGGACCTTGATCTCAAAATGACTTAATACGATGGACAAAAGGCGTCTCCTTCACCTTTTACGTTGGGTGCCCAGCATCAAATATCAATCTGGTCGACGAATTGGGCGTTTTCGGTGATGAACTGGAAGCGCAATTCCGGTTTTTTGCCCATCAGGCTTTCCACCAGCTTCGAGGTTTCCTTGGCTTCAAGGATATCCTCGTCGGAATGGCGTAGCGGCACGGTCACGCGCAACAAGGTCCGGGTTGCCGGATCCATGGTGGTTTCCTTCAATTGCTTGGGCGGCATTTCGCCCAGGCCCTTGAAGCGGCTGATGTCGATTTTACCCTTACCGGTGAATTCTTTTTTCATCAATTCATCCTTGTGGGCGTCATCGCGGGCATACAGGGTCTTGGCCCCCTGGGTGATCCGGTAGAGCGGTGGCATGGCGACGTAAAGATGACCATTTTCAATAAGTTGTGGCATTTCTTTAAAGAAAAATGTCATCAGCAGGGATGCGATGTGGGCGCCGTCCACGTCGGCGTCGGTCATGATGATGACGCGCTCATAGCGCAGATCGTCGGACATGAACTTGTCGCCGATGCCGCAGCCCAAAGCCTCGATGATATCGTTGATTTCCTGGTTGGCCTGGATTTTGTCAATGGAGGCGCTGGCGACATTGAGGATTTTGCCCCGGAGCGGCAATACCGCCTGGGTCTTGCGCTCGCGTCCCGATTTGGCCGAGCCGCCCGCAGAATCGCCCTCGACCAGGAAAACCTCCGTTCCTTCCGCTGTCGACGACGTGCAATCGGTCAGTTTTCCCGGCAGGCGCAGGCGCTTGGTCGCCGACTGGCGCTTCATTTTCTTGTCGTGGCGGCGTTTCAGGCGTATTTCGGCGCGCTCGATGACATGCTCCAGGATCGCCTTGGCCATGTCGGGAGACGCCGACAGCCAGTGATCGAAATGATCGCCGATCGAGGATTCCACCAGTTTCTGGGCTTCCGCCGTCGCCAGCCGTTCCTTGGTCTGGCCCTGGAATTGCGGGTCATTGATGAACAGCGACAGCATGATACAGGCGTCGCCGACCACGTCGTCGGCGGTGATCTTGGCCGCCTGCTTGTTGCTGGTGAGTTCTCCGTAACCGCGCAGGGCCTTGGCCAGCGCGCCCCGCAGTCCCAGTTCATGGGTTCCGCCCAGGGGCGTCGGCACGGTGTTGCAGTAGGAATTGAAAAAGCCGTTTTCATCGAGCGGCCAGGCGACGGCCCATTCCAGCTTGCCCGAGCCGTTGAGCTGGGCGCGGCCGGCGAAGGGGACCGGCGTCAGAGCCTTGCGTCCGGCCAGCTTGGAAATCAGGAAGTCTTCCAGGCCGCCCGGGAAATGCAGGGTTTCTTCCTGCGGCGTGTCGTCATCGGCGGCGATCAGTTTGGCATCGCACGACCAGCGGATTTCGACGCCCCGGAACAGGTAGGCCTTGGAGCGGGCCATGCGGTAGAGCGTCGCCGGGCGGAAATGGATGCGGGCTCCGAAAATTTTGGGGTCGGGATGGAAAATAACCGTGGTGCCGCGGCGGTTGTTGACGGCGCCTTCCTTTTTCAGCGGCCCGTCGGGGACGCCCCTCTGGTAGGTCTGGGACCACAGTTTTTTGTCTCTGGCGATTTCGATCCGAAGCCGGTCGGACAGCGCGTTGACCACCGACAGGCCGACGCCGTGCAGGCCGCCGGAGGTTTCGTAGACGTCACCGGAAAACTTGCCGCCCGAATGCAGCGTGGTGAGGATGACTTCCAGCGCCGACTTGCCTTTGAATTTGGGGTGCGGATCGACCGGGATGCCGCGTCCGTTGTCGGACACGGTGATGGTCTGGTCTTCGGCCAGATGCATATCGATCCGGCTGGCGTGCCCGGCGACCGCTTCGTCCATGGAGTTGTCGATGACTTCCGCCGCAAGGTGGTGCAGCGCGCGTTCGTCGGTGCCGCCGATGTACATGCCCGGACGCCGGCGCACAGGATCCAGGCCTTCCAGGACTTCGATATCCTTGGCCGAATAGCCTTTGTCGGATTTGTCCTTTGTCTTTGCTTCCGGTTTCCCCCCCGTTTTAGCGGCCTTGGTGGCTTTAGCGGCTTGGCCGGTCGGGGCGGTTGAAGCGGGCTTAGCTTTCGCCGGGGGGTTCTTGCCGGATTTTGTTTTATGATCGTCCGCGTGATCGAAAAGGTCGGTCATGTCACTGTTTGGCCTGCTGTTTGTGGTTATTTTTGTTTTCCGGTCCCGCCGGGGCCGGTTTTCCAGTTCCGTTCGACGAATATATAATGCATGATACAGTATTCATAGGCGCAAAAAATACAAGATATAGTGTGTTTCAAGGAGGTGCGTGATGGCGGATAACGGTGCCGATACACCAAAAGGGGAACTGGCGATCCGCACCCTGGCGATGCCGGCGGACGCCAACCCCAACGGCGATATTTTCGGCGGCTGGGGGATCTCGCAGATGGACATCGCCGGCGGCATCACCGCCTATGCCCGCGCCCACGGCCGCGTGGCGACGGTGGCGGTGACCGGGTTCACCTTCCACAAGCCGGTGCTGATCGGCGACGTGGTTTGCTGCTATTGCGACATCCAAAAGGTCGGAACCACCTCGATTACCATCGGTATCGAGACCTGGACGTTGCGGCACCGCGAATCCAGGAACCGCATCAAGGTCACGGAAGGGGTGTTTATCTTCGTCGCACTCGATGAAAACGGCAAGCCGAGGCCGGTGCCGCCGGAGTGAGGGCAGGGGCGTCCGGCTGGGGGCACGGTCAGGCCACCAGCATGAAGGCATAACCGGCGACAAATATGATTGTCAGGGCCAGGAGTTCTCCGAAGAAGGTTTTGCTGATCATGTTTTTTCTCCTTTATTTTCACTTTTTTATATTGGAACAAAACAAGAACATATTTCTTTGGATTACGCAACCCTGATTTTTAAAAATTTCATAACCCCTTGAAAATATTGATCACAAAAGATTGTCTTTGTTCCGGGCCGGGGGCGTGGCACTTTTTGATAACACTTCTTCGCAAACGGAGGATTTCATGTCCGCGAATACAAGGTGTTCAGGTGTTTTAGGTTTGGCGATTATTCTTGGGCTAGGGCTGGCGATGTTGAGCGGGACGGGCGAGGCCCTGGCCGGCAAGGCTTCCGTCGTCGATGCCAAGGCCACATCCAGCGGCAACGGCACCTATTCCTTTTCCGCCACCGTTTCCCACGCCGACACGGGATGGGACCATTACGCCAACAAGTTTGAAATTCTGAGCCCCGACGGCAAGGTCCTGGGCACCCGGGTTCTGTTTCACCCCCATGTCGATGAACAACCCTTCACCCGCGGGCTCGGCAACGTGAAAATCCCGCCCGGCATCAACCACGTCACCGTGCGCGCCTGGGACACCATCCACAAGGCCGGCACCAAGACCTTCACGGTCAAGCTGCCGGGGCGGTAAATCGGGGCGTTAAGAATCAACCTGTATACGCAGGCGCAAAAAAAGGGCCGCCCCGGTTTTGGGACGGCCCTTCTTGTTTTTCGGAATAGAAATTTACGACGAATAGTACATCGTGAATTCGACCGGATGCGGGGTGTGCTCGAAGTTGTAGATTTCTTCCCACTTCAGGCTCATGTAGGCGTCGATCTGATCGTCGGTGAAGACGTCGCCCTTCTTCAGGAAGTCGCGGTCGGCGTCCAGGCTGTCCATGGCTTCGCGCAACGATCCGCAAACCGTGGGTACTTCGGACAGTTCCTCGGGCGGCAGGTCGTACAGATCCTTGTCCATGGCGTCGCCCGGATCGATCTTGTTCTGAATGCCGTCAAGGCCGGCCATCATCATCGCCGAGAACGCCAGGTAGGGGTTGGCGGTGGCGTCGGGGAAGCGGATTTCCACCCGCTTGCCGGCGGCGCCGACGGCGAACGGAATGCGGCAGCTGGCCGAGCGGTTGCGGGCCGAATAGGCCAGCAGCACCGGCGCCTCGAAGCCCGGGATTAGCCGCTTGTAGCTATTGGTGGACGGGTTGGTGAAGGCGTTCAATGCCTTGGCGTGTTTGATGATGCCGCCAATGTAGTGCAACGCCGTGTCCGACAGGTCCGCATATGCGGACCCGGCGAAGGTCGGCTTGCCGTCTTTCCAGATCGACTGGTGGCAATGCATGCCCGACCCGTTGTCGCCGGCCACCGGTTTCGGCATGAAGGTCGCCGTCTTGCCGTAGGTGTGGGCGACCATCTGGGTCACGTATTTGTAGATCTGGACGTTGTCGGCAGACCGGATCAGGGTCGAAAACGTCAGGCCGAGCTCATGCTGGCTGGGCGCCACTTCATGGTGGTGCTTGTCCATGTTGAGGCCCATTTCCTTCATGATGGTGACCATTTCGGCACGCAGGTCATTGGCGGAATCGACCGGCGGCACTGGGAAATAGCCGCCCTTGGGCGGCGGGCGGTGGCCGATGTTGCCCTGGCCTTCCGGCATGATCTGGCCCGATACGTAGGGGCCTTCGTCGGAGGTGAATTCGTAGAAGCAGGAATTCATGGATACATCGAAACGGACGTCGTCGAAGACGAAGAATTCCGGCTCGGGCCCGAAGTAGCAGGTGTCGCCGATGCCGGTGGAGCCGAGATAGGCTTCGGCTTTCTTGGCGACGGAACGCGGGTCGCGGCCATAGGGCTGACCGGTGGTCGGCTCCATGATGTCGCAGAACAGGATCATCGCCGGCTGCGCCGCGAACGGGTCCATGACCGCGGTGGTTGGGTCCGGGATCAGCGACATGTCGGATTCGTTGATCGCCTTCCAACCGGCGATGGACGACCCGTCGAACATGATGCCGTCGGCAAAAGAGTCATCATCGACGAAGTTGGAATCCATGGTCAGGTGCTGCCATTTACCGCGCGGGTCGGTAAAGCGAAGGTCGACGAAATTGATGTTTTCGTCTTTCAAAATTTTGAGGACATCCTCGGGTTTCTTGCAATTCAGTGACATGACGGTGTGGGCTCCTCTTCCCTAAAAAAACTGTCGTTGATTGAATGGTTGAATATGGTGGGAGGCTAAATCGCCTCTTTACCCCGTTCGCCGGTACGAACGCGGATGGCGTCCTCCACCGAAGAAATGAATATTTTTCCGTCGCCGATACGGCCCGTGTGGGCGGCCTGCAGAATGGCATCGACGGCGCGTTCCTGCATGTCGTCATCGATCACCAGTTCGATTTTCACCTTGGGCAGGAAATCGACGACATATTCGGCGCCCCGGTACAATTCCGTATGGCCTTTCTGTCGTCCGAACCCCTTGGCTTCGAGGACGGTAATACCCTGCAGGCCGATTTCATGAAGGGCTTCCTTCACTTCATCCAGCTTGAAGGGTTTGATAATGGCTTCGATTTTCTTCATTGGTTTCGACTCTATCTCTCAATTCAAAGTCATTGAAGTTACTGAACTAAACGCACACATCGTGCCAACTGGCCCATTCCGATCGACGGGAAAAAAATATATTAAAATTCAAAAGGTTGAAAGGACTACCTGAATCAAAATGACAACGATTTGGACTCCGGACTATTTCATGGGTGCACAAAAATTAGGCAGTTGCCCAGCGATTATGCTGGGGTTCCCAGGCAGTCGCGGATGCGGGCGAGGGCGGCCCGGATGTTATCCATCGAATTGGCGTAGGAAAATCGCAAATAGCCTTCGCCGAAACGGCCGAAACTGGTGCCCGACAGGGTCGCGACTCCGGCCTCATTCAGCAGCTTGTCCTGAAGCTCCGTAGACCTAAGGCCGGTCCCGGTAATGTTGGCGAAGCCGTAAAAGGCCCCGGCCGAACCGTTGCACGAAATGCCGGGGATCGCGTTCAGCTCGTCGATCATGAGAACGCGGCGTTTGTCGAAATTGGCGAGCATGGCGTCGACCGTGTCTTGCGGCCCTTCCAGGGCGGCGATGCCGGCCCGCTGGGTCGGTGCGCCGACGCAGGAATGGCAGTTGATGGCGAGCCGCGTCGCGCCATCGATCAGGGCTTCCGGCCAGACCCCATAACCCAGCCGCCAGCCGGTCATGGCATAAGTCTTCGACCAGCCGTCCAGCAGAATGACCCGCTCGCGGATCGCTTCGAACTCCATCAGGCTGATGTGTTCGCGTCCGTCGTAGAGCAGGCGCGAATAGATTTCATCGGACAGGATGTACACATTCGGGTGCGCTTCCAGGCCTTCCACCAAACGCTCGATCTGGTTTCTCGGCACAACGCCGCTGGTCGGGTTGGCGGGGCTGTTGAGGATGATCAGCCGGGTTTGGGGCGTAATCAGGCGCAACACCTCTTCCGCATCGAAGGAAAACCCGGTTTCCTCATGCAGCGGCATGGCAACGGGCCTGGCACCGGTAAAATTGATCACGGATTCATAAATCGGGAACCCCGGGTTGGGGTAGATGATCTCGGCGCCCGGCTCACCGAACATCAGGATGGCGAAGAACATCGTCACCTTGCCGCCCGGCACGATCAGGACATGGCCTGGATCGACCTCCACACCGCGGCGTTTTGCGATGTCCGCCGTGACGGCGAGCCGCAACTCCGCCATGCCTTGCGCCGGGGTATAGCCGTGTTCTCCGTCGCGCATCGACTTGACGGCGGCTTCGATGACGTGGTCCGCCGTTTTGGCGTCGGGCTGGCCGATGCCGAGGTTGATGATGTCGCGGCCCTGGTCCTCAAGCGCCTTTGCGCGGGCCAGCACCTCGAAGGCGGACTCCGTTCCGAGCCGCGCCATGGCGGCCGCCATTCCGGTCATGTTCGGTACTTCTCGTTATGTGTTGTTTCTCAGAGCGGGAACCAGCTGGATTCCCGGGTGTAATGCAGATAGCCCAGGCTGGCCCCGGCGCGCAGCCCGACGCCGGTGCGGATGGGCGCTAACGTGATGACGCCGTCGGTTTGATAGTTCACGCCGACGCCGGCGACGAAATAGAAACTGCCATCGACGCCGGGAAAGCGCCGGAACATGTCATCCGACGAAGCCATGTTGTAGATCAGCACGAAGGTCTTCGAGGCGTTGCCGCCGAAATCGAACCCGACCGACGGGCCCTGCCAGAAAATGGGCTGTTTGTTTTTGCCCTTTTGGTACAACTGGCCGCGGCCGTAGCGCAGGCCGACGATAAAGGCACCGGAAATTTCGTCGCCGGTGACATAGCCGTTGGGCTGGCCCAGATCCTGGAAGACTTTCTCGATCACGCTGGCCAGGCCCTTGGTGGTGGCCCCGAACAGGTTTTCCGCGGCGGCCATAATTTCGTTCTGGGAATAGGTGTGTTCATCCGCCCGCGCGCCCGGAGCATAAAAAGAGGTCACCAGTAAAAAGACCGCAGCAAGGCTGACAAAATGAAGGAAACGGTATGAAAACTTGGGCATGATCTTGTCTCCGGTTGGATTGGAACGTGGTCGATCGAGACCCATCAATGACTTTCATCCGACTCTAAGCCACGGATGCCCGGCAATGCAATATCGCTGGCAGGGACCCTTGGAAAACCGCCTTAAACAAGCCGGGACGGGCATGGCGCTTGACCGCTCCGGTGCTTATGTCTACACAGATGCGCCGCCGCGTCTTGTCGTGTTGTATCGCCGTCGGCTCTCAAATGATGGTGGCCGTAGCTCAGTTGGTTAGAGCGCCTGGTTGTGGTCCAGGAGGCCGGGGGTTCAAATCCCCTCGGCCACCCCATTTTCCCGACATTTTGGAAAGTCCGTTGACGGCGCCTCAATCGCGCCCGGCGGAGTATGCAAAACGGCCAAATTGTAAAACCCGCCGTTCTTTGGTATAGTTCCAAAATCATAACCTCTGGCACAAAAGCGCCGCCGTAGCGGAAGTTCAACTTTTTACGGAGGTAGAGATGCCAATCACACACGATCAATCTCACGATTCGATCCCGTCGAATTCGGGTGAAACCGGCTCTGGCGGGAACGACCGGACGCTTCTTGTACAAGGGGCGATTTTAGGCGGAATCGTCGTTTTGCTGTTGCTTGCATCGTTCTTCGATGTGATCTGAAAGCGCCCCGAACGGGGAATCCCCGACCACCCCAAATGGGGTTTCCCGCCGACTCTTGCACCGCAGGAAAACGTCTTGCGGTGTTTTTCTTTGCCGCCACTTTTAGTCTCATTCCAGGCGGTTTCACGCGCCTTCAAGCGTGTACATATTTTCGTTTTGTTAACTTCTCTCTGTTACCGGTTAGGGCTCGGCACCCAGAAAGGTGTGTCGTCGCCGGTCGTCCGGGGCAAAACACCCCCCTGGCTGACAGGCTAAAAAAAAGGAGAAATAACAATGAAACGATACTGTAAACACGCTCTAGCTGTCTTCGCTTCCATTGCCATCACCGGACTAGCCACCGCATCCTCGGCCACCGAATCGGCCCCGGAATCCGCGCAAGCGACGGCTGGCATCCTGAAAATGAACATCGTGGTCAACTGCCAGGACGGCAACGCCACGTTTCGGGTAAAGAATATCGGTGATGCCTGGCCGAAGACCAGCACGTTCGCCATTTACAATATGCGCAAAGAGGGCAAGAAGCGGCTAAGGAGACTGATCTCAAAACGAAACATGCGGCTTAAGGACGGCCAGCGGGCTTCGTTCAGGATCAAGACCGAAAACCTGCCGTCCAGCCGTTTGGGCCTGTGGGTTAAACCGGGCTGGTATCAGCGCGATTTTGACTACGACGCCGTCGTAAACTGCGGCTAGGGTCTTTTCCAGGCGGGAGGGATTCGTGCCTTTTCGCTTGTGCTAGATGTTTCTGTTGCTGAAGTTTTTTCAGCAGACTGGATGCTTTGTCCCTGAGGGTTTTATGCCCAAGGACATAGTCCTAAAGGATAGCTATGTCCGTAAACCATAAATTTGTACTGTTTTTATGGAGATGGGGATAGAATCAGGGTCATCGGAACAGCTGTTCTGGTGAAATCCCGTTCAGGAGAGCGCCGTGCGGGGGGGACGGCGATCGCCAGAAATAGCTAGCCGGACTGCCCTTTTTTTGATGGAGAGTGGTATGGCTACAGTGGGGACCGTTTTTCGGGCTTCTGTTCTGGCAATTCTCCTGGGCGGGGTTGCCCTGACTGTGCTTGCCCCCGTTTTTGCCCCAGTGCTTGCCCAAGAAACCGTCTCCAGTTTTTTCAGCCCTTCCGATAAATATCAGAAGTGGTTCAAGGAAACGCCGAACGTTTCCCGCTCGGCATCCACGGCCAAGCAGTATCCCTATCCCGATAAATCCTTCGTCATGTCGGATAAGCAGTGGAGGAAATCCACCAAGTCCATCGTGGACGGGCGCTCCAATTGGTTCGATGCGGAAGTTATCCGCCACCGCGCCGATGTCGAGGAGTACCCCCCCGCCATGGATTTTCTGGCCTGGATGTATCAGGAAGGCCGCGGGGTGGACCGTGATAACAGCAAGGCCTTCATGTGGTACGAGCGCGCCAAAATGGCCGGAGTGGAAAATTTGAGCGGTTCCAGCGCGAAAATTTTCGAACGGCTCAGCGAAAATGAAAAATATTATGCCGAACTGCAGCTAGCCGAGGATATTGAGGCGGTGAAGTCCGGTAAACGCAAGGGGGCGTTCCGCAAGGAGGGTGATCAGAACCTTGATAGTGTCCACCTGCGGGTCATGAAGAAAATGCGCGATCCGAATTATTACAAAAAGCTGCGCCTGGCCCGGGAGAAAAAAGAAAAAGACGGGCGCTAGGTTCCGTTTTCGGTTCCCGTTTACTTTTTTCGAAGCTGTGCCCCTGGCGAATTGATGACGCCAGTCGTCACCTCGTTATGACAGCCGTCCCCTCGATATGACAGCCGTCACTGGGCGTTTTTCATGGGTTCCGCTTATTGACCGCCCCGGCAAAGAGGCGAGCCCAGGGTTTCTCCGCCACGTTTTTCCCATTCCGCTTGCGTCAGGGTTTCCATGGACAGGGCGTGGATGTCTTCCTTCAGCTCCTTGGCCAGGATGGCGTTGACCTTCTGGTGGCGTTGCACCAGGGAAAGACCGTCGAAGGCGGGCGTGACAATCACCAGCTTAAAGTGGGATTCCGATCCCTTCGGCACATTGTGCATGTGGCTTTCGTTGAGGACGTCCAAGTGGTTCGGCGTCAGCGCGTCCTTAACCTTGCGTTCAATGGTTTCCTGGATTGTCACGTTTTCTGCTCCTGATCTGGCATCCGGGGGGCGAGTTGTGGTGCGCGGGATTTTCTAGTCGGTTGCACAAGATGTAGGTCGGCAGAACCGGATCGCCAAGAAAAATTTCGGGAACTGGGCAGACCGGGAAGGGGATTAAACGAATTCGCTTCGAACCGGGCCGTTGTTCTGGCGGAATTGGGGCGGGATGCTTCGGATCAGGGCCTCAAGGTCCTTGGTGGTTTTATCGAGATTTTTTTCAAGCATGGCGATCGTCTCTTTCGACTGGACCATCGCCTCCATCAGGGAATCCACCTTGGAACCCATGGCGCCGGCCTTTTTGTCTAAGCCTTCTATTCTTTTCTCAAGTTCACTTCGGGCTTTGGCAATATCGGCCGTTAACTGGGTTCTGAGATCCCGGTTGCCTTCGTCGATTTTTTTGAAGCTTGTACTGGACAGCCATAGGCCGACAAGGGAGATAAAGATTGCCAGCCCGGCGACGATTGTAGCCATGTCTTTCCACTCTTTGACGTTTTTGCCCATAAGTCGTTTCAAACAACGGTGTATATATACCAAATTATCTATGTGTTTAAACTGGAAAATTACCATTTTCCGTTATTCGGAAATGTTTTTTTGCTATTTTCAGGAGTTTCGGGTATTCCTTGTCATGGACCTACCCACTTGGGCGGGGAATGCGCGATGCAGGGTAGGTCAGGATAGCTAAGGATAGCTAAGGATAGGTTAGGATAGGTTAGGGGCAGGGATGGCGAAACAGGTCATAGATCTTGTCATTGCGGACAAATCTCCTCTGGTTCTAGCCGGGCTGACGGAAATGTTCGGCACGGACGACCGTTTTGATCTGATGGCGACGGCGGCCGACGGGGAACGGTTCATGGAGGCGGTCGAGCGCTTGTCTTTCGATGTCGGCGTGGTCGGATGGGCGATGCCGTTCATGAGCGGCGCCGATGTTCTCGATGCCCTGGGCCAGCATGAGGCTCCGCCAAGGATCGTTATCTACACGGGCGATACCGCCGCCGCCGTGCCGCGCCGATCAATGCTTAAGGGAGCCGCCGGTTTCTGCTCTAAACAGGATCACCCGGACACCCTGATCGAAACGGTTATCGCCGTCGCCGAGGGGCGGATGGTGTTTCCTTTCATTGATATGAGCAAGCCTCTGGCCGACCCCTTCGGCACCCTGACGATGCGGGAACGGGAATTGCTTTCGGCCCTGGCCGAGGGCAAGGCCAATGCGCAGATCGCCGAGCAACTTTGTATTTCCGTTAACACCGTTAAGTTTCATCTCAAAAACCTCTACGAAAAACTCGAAGTGGGCAGCCGCTCGCAGGCGATCTCCCTGTACCTGAAGGGGCCAGGGTGAGCGGAAAGGTTTTTTCGCATCTACCCAAAAGGGTAGATAACATGCCACTCAATTGAATGTATAACCCCATTCTTCGGGGTGTTTGATGGCGGGCCGTGGTTCTGTACCCTTCGCCGTAATCAAGGTTTCGTGTTTTATCGGGTCTCAAGTTTACAGGGCCCGGCGATACAGGGTTAAGGCGAACCAGGGATGACGGACAAAGAACAACCCGGGAGCAAGTCAGCGGTTCCGCCGTTGTTTATTTTCGCCCTGCGCAATGTCACCGAAGCGGCGGCCCGGGAAGCCTACAATTGGCTTGGCCTCGGCCAGAAGGAACAAAGCGACGCAGCCGCTTCTGACGCCATGCGCACGGAACTGGCAAAACTTCCCGTGTCCGGAACCATCGTCGCCGGCGACGCTTACAAGGGGCCGACGCGGTTCCTGAAAAATGGTGAAGTGATCGGCGATCCCGCTGAGTATCCCGAATTCGACATTGCCGTCGATCCGGTCGAGGGCACCAGTTATCTGGCCAAGGGCATGACCAATGCCATGGCCGTCATCGCCATGGCGCCCAAGGGAACGATGTTTGAACCGGGGCCGGCCTTCTATATGGAAAAATTCGCGGCGCCCGCTGCAGCGAAGGGCAAAATCGACCCGGAAGCGCCGACGGAAGACAAGCTGATCGCCCTCGCCAAGGCATTGGGAAAACCGGTGTCGGAACTGACGATCTTCGTGCTGGAAAAGCCCCGCCACAATGTAATGGTCGAAAGCA
>JACKQG010002796.1_pt1 | contig 22160 bp, 16 predicted proteins | sample 8237621 | NCBI WGS metagenome assembly JACKQG01 (sample SAMN15677084, study PRJNA649215) | marine metagenome | biome: marine; feature: Black Sea; material: saline water; isolation source: suspended particulate matter (SPM) from the Black Sea western gyre | collected 2013-06-09/2013-06-10 | depth... | reverse complement strand
AGAAATGCTATCTGTTATCAAACAATAAAAAATTACTTTTTCAGCAGACCCTAAATATGAGTGCAAATACTTTAATTAGTGTCTGTCCGTAAAGTTGGTATTTTAAAACCTTACGGATGTCCGAAGGATCTGCCTCTGGCATGAGTTAAGCTTGCGAAACCTCCGTAATGGTTGTATGTCTTTTGCGAAGGTCTTCAACCATTGCGAAGGTCTGCGACCATTCGCAAGGTTTTCAGAGTTTACAGACAAATTGCACGACAATACTTGACACTAAACATTAAATTTACTGAAAAATCAATTATGAATTTTATGAGATTGTTACTTCTATTTTTATTAGTACCTATAAGTATTTCAGCCTTAGATAATTCTCTTGATACAACCAAGACACTATTAGATTCCCTTGAATATACAGCAGATAAAATCATATATAATTTTAAAATTGACCAAATAAAATTGATAGATAATTCTGAAATCTATTATAAAAAATCATTTATCAAATCTGATTCTATATTAATTGATCTGAGAAATAAAATTGCAATTGCTCAGGGTGCTTCAGAGATGTTTAATGGTGAACAAAGTATTTTTGGTTCAACAATATTTTACAATATTGAAACTGAGGAGGGTATGCTTTTTAATGGAAGAACTAAATTTGAAGATGGTTATTATACAGGTGCAACTATACGAAAAATTGATGATAATACATTTGATATTGATAATGCAAAATTCACCACTTGTGATGTAGAATCCCAATATTATATTTTCAGTCCCAAATTTCGGGTTTTTCTTAATGATAAAATAGTTGCAAAACCTGTGATTCTTTATATTAATTACTTTCCGATATTAATTCTTCCCTTTGCAACATTTCCAATTAAACAGGAAAGGCATTCCGGGTTTCTTGTGCCTGAACCCGGATATAACAACAAGGAAGGAAAATTCATCAAAGATTTAGCATATTTCCAGACACTCGGGGACTACGGTGATATTTTACTTTCATTTGATATAATGGAATTAACTGGATATGAATTTCGTCTTAGAAGTAGATATCTTAAAAGATATTTTATAAATGGAAATATAAATAGCAGAGTTCTTTACTTCCGAGAACAATCCTTAGATAGATATAAAATCCGCTGGACAATTAACTCTTTTCATAAACAAATTTTCTCGCAATATAGCCAGTTACTTGTAAAATCTGATTTCGTGAGTGACGCAGATGTCAGGGAAACTAGCGATGAAAAAGAAATACGAATGGATAAAACTTTACATTCTTATATCTACTATACTCATAATAAAGATAGAAAAAATTTCAATACTACACTGGATTATAGAAAAGATTTAATAACTAACGATGAAACTATCTTTTCAAAACTATACTTTTCAAAAAAAGCTGATTATCATAGTTTAAATATTTATGGTGACTATAGAGTGAATATTTATCCTGATAAAACCGATAAAATGACCTTAAAATTACCTTCAATATCATTTCAAATGTATAGACATAGCATCGCCAAAATATTTGATAAAGGGGAAAGAGAAAGTTCAAACCTGACGGACAAAATTTACATTTCATATAAAGGGAATTTTCTACATTATGGTAATATAAACTCAGATAGTCCAACTCTTTCAGAATTATTCTATAAAGATGTAAATAATATATCACAACATAGAGAAGGTATAAAACATTCAATCTCTTTAAGCTATGATGACAAAATATTCAGGGTGCTATCTTTTGTTCAATCTTTTAATTACAATGAAATCTGGGCAGATAAAGATGAGAATAACAAAAAATTAGTTAGAGGTAATGACTATAATAGCAAAACTACAATGTTTACAGAATTATACGGAATTTTCACATTTAATGCTGGAAGATTAAAAGCGATGAGGCATATAATAACACCGAAAATATCTTATTCAATGCATCCAGATTTTTCAAAAAATAATAGATTTTACTCTTTCTCTCCAATATCAATTTCAACTTCTAAAAGGTCAGAAAAGATTTCGTTCTCTCTAAAAAATAAATTGCAGGCAAAAGTTCTTGGTAATGATAATAAAATTAAAAAACTCAATAACTTTTTTACAATGAATTCTTCCTTTAGTTATGATAATATAAACAAGCCAGATGGAAAGGGTTTTAGTGATATATCACATAGAATAACAATAATGCCTTTTAATTTTGAAATTGTAAAAACTAATTTTAATTTATCTAATACTTTTAAATGTAATCAGGATTTCTACTCTTTAGATATAGAAAATTATTCACTTACTGCAAACTTATCATTAAAAGGTATTCTAAACTATATTGATTATTTCCCCTATATAAATTCTAAACAAGAGGAGGATAAATCGTTGTCCGAGAAAGAGAGTTCGCTTGATATAGACAAAAACCAAGAACAGAAACCATGGAGCATTTCTCTTTCATATTCATATATAAATAATAAAAAAAGTGATTATTATAGTTCGGACTTGCATACAAATTTGAATCTTAACTTGACTAAAAATTGGAGTATTAAATATAATAATTATTATAATTTTAAGGAGAAGAAACTAATTTCGCAAAGTGTGGAGATATATAGAGATTTACATTGCTGGCAATTAAAATTTAATTGGAGTAAATCTGGTGAAAACTGGTCATACAGGTTTGAGGTAAAAGTGCCAAAACTCCCTGATTTGCGATTCCTTCATACAGATAGCAGTAAACCCTGGTAACTATTAGATAATCCATTTGATTGTCCAAGATGAAACATTCATGCCGATATATCGGCACCCCAGTTAAATATAAAAAAAAGATTTAACGGGGCAGGCAAAGGAGCATGAAAATGTTATTTCCATTGTTAATGTTGTTATATTATTTTCTTTGCTTGCCCTATGAAATGCGAAGCATATTTCATTGGGGTGTCCTTTGTGTTTGCTTCTTGCCCCGTTAGATAATTTATGTAGTAATATATAATGATGTTTATCCAGTCAGATATTCTTATGATATGGTATAGAAACATTTAACAGAGTGAATATCTAACGGGGTGAATGTCCTTTGTGGTTAATCAATTTTCAAGGGAAAATAATGAGAGTAAATTCTGGAAGTTATGATATGTTGGTTAATCAATTAAACTCAATTTTGTTTCTGTGTAGAATCTGATAACAAAGAATACAGGTAAAAAATAATTATGAAACTTACATCAATATTTTTAACTACTTGCTTTCTATTATTTTCTTGTGGTCAAAGTAGTGTTTCTAATTCATCATCTGATATAATAAACAATGGTTTATTTTTTGGAACAGATTCTACTTTTGAAGTAATGACCTGGAATTTGGAACATTTCCCCAAAAACAATGATACTACAATTGAATATGTTTCCCAAGTTGTTCACAACCTTGATATAGATGTAGTAGGGTTTCAAGAAATCGAAAATGCATCTTCTTTTATATCACTTATAGAAAAATTAAATCAAATTGATTCAATTAATGTCTGGGATGGTTATCGTTCAAATAGTATTAGTGATATAAATTTAGCCTTTATTTATAAATCAAATACAGTTCAAGATGTTAATATCTATGAAATCCTTGAAGATTTTGGAAGACCTTTTCCAAGACCACCTTTAGTTTTTGAACTAACATGGGATTCAATTCCATTGGTTATTATTTGTAATCATCTAATATGTTGTGGTAATGGACAAATTGACGGGGATGAATGGGATGAAGAGCGAAGACGCCAAGAAGCAAGTTTGCTTCTGGAAGAATATATTAATGACAATTTTTCTGAGCAAAATGTAATTTTAATTGGAGATTTGAATGATGAAATTGATGAATCAGAATTAACTAATGTGTTCTGGAATTTTATAGAAGATCCAGAAGATTTTTTATTTACAGATATGAACATTGCAACAGATAGTTCTTCAACATACTGGTCATATCCAACCTGGCCTTCACACATTGACCATATTCTTATTACTAATGAATTATTCTATGTCGTTGAAGATATTCAAACTGTCTGTATTTGTAATTATCTGACTGATGGTTGGACAGAATATTACGAGAATATTTCAGACCATCAACCAGTAGTATTGAAATTATATTTTACACAAAAAAATAATTAAAAAGCAATATTTTAGCCTTTTATTAAAATAGGGAAGCAATATAAGTTGCTTCCCTTTAAATTTTTAGTTTTTTTAAAAATAATTACCTAATTTACTAACAATTGAGGGGTATGCATAATGCCAAATTTATTATTAGATAGGGTATCGTTTAACGGTTGCGCAACTCGAAACGGTTGACGGAGAACGGTAAACGGCACTTCTATCCCCGCGGACGCGGGGATTGCCGTAAAATGTAGCGAGTCGCTCAACCGCAACCGTTAGACCTCGTTTATAATATGAATCATTCTTTCTATATTCACTTGTGATTTATGCACATTCCTCAATTAATTAGTTAATAATTATCTACTCAAGTTTCGCCCGCCTGCCAAAGCCTTCTGCGGCAGGCAGGCAGGAAGAATGATAAACCCCGTAGGATATTTATCCAACGGGGTAAATAGCTGAAACGGTTTTGTATAAGACATTTTGTTATCCCCAATTCAATTGGGGACATATGCACCTTCGGTGCATCAATTGACAACAAAGCGTTTTGACAGCGAAGCGTTTTGACAATGATTGAAGGAATACGATTTAATGCTGTTTTAGAAACTGCGAAACTTGAGTTATCTATACATGATTCTTAATCAATATTTTCTTTATCCTCAGTTTTCTTTTTTTCTTTTGTCTTTTTCTTTTTTAATTCTTCTGCTTGATTTTTTTCCCTTTCTTTTCGCTTTGATTTAATCTTTTCCAGATGAGCAGCTACAAACTCATTAACCTCTTTTTCTTCCCTACCAAAGAAGAAGGTTTTCACGCTAAATATCAATCTTCTATTATCTTTATCAACTTCAATAACTTTTACAGGTAATGCTTCACCAATATCATAAGCAAGTTCTGGTTCAGTCAATCCAGGGATACCTAAATGTGAGGTAGGAATAAAACCTTCAATATCTTCTTTAACTGAAATTAATGCACCCTTTGGAATTATTTTTAATATTTTTATTGAATGTTCTGAATTAATAGGAAATTCTTCTTCAATATTTTCCCAGGGGTCTGGTTTAAGTTGTTTAATACCAAGTGCTATTCGTTGCATTACTTTATCTATACCAAGGACCACAGCCGTTACTTCCTTTCCTTTTTTAAGTACTTCGCTTGGATGAAGTATGCGCTTTGTCCATGAAAGGTCAGAAATATGTATCAAACCATCAATGCCATTTTCCACTTCAATGAATGCACCAAAATTTGTAATATTCTTAATCCTTCCAGTTATTTTTGAACCAACCGGATGTAAAACATCAATAGTAAGCCATGGATTAGGTTTTACCTGTTTGAGTCCAAGAGAAATACGATGTTCATCTTTATCAACTGAAAGGATAATTGCATTAGCAACATCTCCAACCTCAAGCATCTGTTTTGGATGAGTAATATGCCTTGTCCAGGACATTTCGGAAATATGAATAAGTCCTTCAACACCTTTTTCTAACTCAACAAATGCTCCATAATTTGTGATATTTGTAACCCTACCCTCAACCTTAGCCCCTTCTGGATATTTAATCTCTATATTTTGCCATGGATGAGGCACTAATTGTTTCAATCCTAAAGAGACCTTTTCATTCTCTTTATTGAAGAAAAGAACCTTTACTTTAATTTTATCTCCAATATTAAGCATCTCTGAGGGATGATTAATATGCCCCCACGACATATCAGAAATATGAAGAAGACCATCAATTCCACCTAGATCCACAAAAACACCATATTCCATAATATTTTTTACAACACCATCAATTTCTGTGCCCTCTTTCAATTTTTCTAATAGATTTGACTTTATACTATACAGCTCCTCTTCTAATACAATTTTATGGGAAACCACTACATTCTCTTTTTCGCGATTGAAACTAACAATCTTAAACTCTAACTCTTTATCAATAAGATGGTCAATATTGGGAATAGTTTTTGTTGAAATTAATGAGGCAGGCAAAAACCCACTAATATCTTTAAGATCAACAACTAAACCGCCTTTAACTCTTTTGGTAATTTTCCCTTTCACCTTTTTACTATTATCAAAACTATCTTTCAACTCATTCCAATTTTTTTGGATATCAGCCCTTTCTTTTGATAAACGTGGGCGTCCATCCTTTCTTTCTTTTGATACAATATATACCCAAATTTTATTTCCCTCTTTAACTTCTTGATTTTTAAATTCAGAAATTTGAATTGCACCTTCAGCTTTAAAACCGATATCAACAAAAACCTCATTAGTATCCACACGAACTATGGTTCCCTCTACAATAGAACCCACTTTAACTGACTCCATAGTTTTTTCATACATTTTGATTTGCTTTTCGCGAGATGGTATCTCATCCAATTTTTCCTTTTCAGTAATTGTAGGTTTCTCTTTTATTGTAATCTTTTTCTTTTCCGGCTTTGATTTTGGTTCTTCTGGTTTAACTTCAATACCTTCATCTTTTTTAAGTATTTTTTCTTTATCTACTTTTTTTACTTTTTTTGTCTTCGTAGTATCTTTCGTGATAATTTTTTGACTCTTATTATCTGATACTGTGGATGACTTAACTTTTTTATCAGAAGTTTTTACTTCTGACTTTTTTTCTACTTTCTTAGGGGACTTTTTCTTAGATTCAGTTGCATAATTTTTAGTTTCCTTTTTTTCCCTTAATTTTGAAGTTTCTTTTTTCTTTGCTTTTACTTTTTTTACATTATCTTTCATCTTTCCTCCGGATTATTTGAGGATTCCTATTTTATAAATTTACACAAGAAATCTTATCCTCATTTTTAATTTCCTTATTAATTTAATTTTTCTAATTCTTTTTTTACATCATCAATTATCCATTTTGGTGTAGAAGCACCAGCAGTAATACCTACTTTACTTACATCATCAAACCATTGTTTCTTTATTTCATTTGAAGTTTCAATATGAAAAGTTTTACAACCTTTAGATTTTGCTATTTCAGCAAGACGGTTTGTATTGGCACTATTTTTCCCTCCTATAACAATCATTATATCAACCTTTTTTGCTAAGTCCATCGTTGATTTCTGTCTGAGTAATGTAGCATTGCAAATAGTTTTAATAATATTCAACTCTTCGCATTCTTTAAGCAAATTTATAGCCAATCTTTCAAATTTATCTTCACTCTGAGTAGTCTGAGCAATTAATCCAAATTTTCTTTTACCTGTAATCTTGATAGTTTCTTCAGGATTAGCAATTACAGTAGCACTATCATCCACATAGCTTAGAAGAGCTTTTACTTCAGGATGATTTTTTTCTCCAAGAATAAACAAATGATAACCTTCTTGGGTTAATTTCTGGGCATATTTCTGAGCTTTTTTAACAAAAGGACAAGTGGCATCCACGATATTTACTTCTTTCTCCAACAACTTTTTATACTCATACGATGTAATCCCATGTGAACGGATAATAATGGTTTCATCAGTTATTTCATTAATATTGTCAAGAACACATAAGCCCCGATTTTTCAGATAATTTACCATTTGTGGATTATGAATAATTGGTCCTAAAGTAGCCACCTTAGAATTCTGCCGGATAGTTTCTTGAACAATCTGTATGGCTCTTTTAACACCAAAACAAAACCCTGAATTGGCAGCAATTTCCAACTTAATCATTCTCTACCTCATTTATTCTATCTAAAATCTTTTGGGCGAACTTTTTGTAATCAGGTTTTTTATTTGCAAATTTTTTATACAATGTAGGTGGAAAAGATTTCCTAAAAATAAATGTCAAATGTTTCTTTCCAAACAAACAATCTTTAAAGCTATCAATATTTTCTATTTTAACAGGAAAGATTGTAGCGTCTGTTTCCCATGCTATTTTAGCAATACCGGGTTTAGCAGTGAATGATTTTCTGCTTCCTTCTGGAAAAATTATTATATTTCTTTTTGCTTTTAACAACTCTTTCATTTTTTTTATACTACTCCCGGAAAATCCATATCTTCTTACAGGTATTGCATTAAACGATTTTAATATTGCTCCTAATATTTTATTTTTAAAGAGCTCGGCTTTTGCCATATAATATGATTCTACAGGTAGTATCGCCCCAAGAAAAGGTGGATCAAAAGCACTCTGATGATTTGCACATACAATTCCACCATCACTTATTTGAACCTTTTCTAATCCAATAATTTTTAAATTCCAAAGTAACTTCATTATAAATAAAATTATTTTTTGAGCTAATTTATATCGTAATTTCATTTTTGATAATATTCTCTATCTTCTCAACTTGCTCTGCTATGGTTAAGTCTGTAGTATCTATTAAGATAGCATCTTCTGCCATTTTTAGTGGAGCAATCTTGCGAGTCTTGTCAAGATAATCACGCTTTTCTAAATCCTGTTCCACTTTTTGTAAAGATTTATAATCTCTGCTTTTATTTTTTAATTCAAGCCATCTTCTTTTTGCTCTTTCTGATAATGAAGCTGTTAAAAAGAATTTGAAATCCGCATCTGGAAAAACAACAGTCCCAATATCTCTTCCATCCATAATAATAGATTGATTTCCTGCAATTTTCCTCTGAAGCTCCACCATTCTTTCACGAATTATCTGTTTAGTTGCTATAATAGATGAATAATTGGTAATATCTGGATTTCTAATTTTTAATGATACATCATTGCCATTAAGCAGAATAGTATTATCACCAATTTTAGATTGACAAATTATCTTAATATCAACTTTAGACAACACTTTTTTGAGCATTATTTCATTATTTATATCAATATCTTGTTCTAATAAATATATGGCTAAAGCACGATACATTGAACCACTATCTAAATATATACAATTTAACTTTTTAGCCAAAATTTTTGCTGTAGTACTTTTACCTGAACTTGCAGGTCCATCTATAGCAATGATAAATTTATTATTTTTAATCTTCATACTAATTTTGTAAAAAATTTTTTTTTGATTTTTTTAGTCAACCTTTTATGATTTCAAGCATATAAAAATTCAAAATTATTGACATAAAATATTATTTTCATTTAAATAAATAAAAAAAGAATATAATATTCAGGTATTTTATAATAAATGTATCATTTTATAATATTTCTTATCTCATTAATTCTGGTTTATCTTCTTACTTTTATTGCAAGAAGAATTGCAATAGCAATCAATTTTATTGATAATCCAGATGAAAGAAAATTTCATACAACTCCTACTCCACTTTTGGGAGGAGTTGCAATTTTATTTGGTTTGATATTTGTGCTTTTTATTTCAATTTTTATTTGCAAGGATTTAATACCTCCAATTTATGAACTAATCTTTTTCTATATTGGGTTAATACTTATTTGTTTTCTTGGTTTATTTGATGATTATCAAGAAATGAATCCATATATTAAATTTTCTATCCAAATATTTATTGCTCTATTATTTATATTCGGCACAAAAATGAGTACTATATTAGGACCTTTTTATATTTCAATTCCAGTTTTACTAATATGGATAGTAGGTTTGATGAATGCACTCAATTTTTTAGATAACATGGATGGAATTACAGCTGGTATGGCAACTATTCTGGGGTTTGGTTATTTTGCACTGGGAATTCTATCTCATAATCATTTTCTATCTTTCATATCAGCAATATTTATCGGTTCTACTCTTGGGTTTCTTTTTCATAATTTTCATCCCGCAAAAATATTTCTTGGTGATGCTGGAAGTATGCTTATTGGGTATACACTTTCTGCTTTAGGAATTATTTTATTAAAAGAAATACCCAGAAATTTCTCACTATTACTACCAATCTTATTGCTTTCTTATGCTATTTTTGATATTTCCTTAGTAAGCTTAACCCGTCAAAGAGATGGCAGGGGAATCCTTGAAGGAGGTAAAGACCATTCAACACATCGGATAGGAACTGCTACTGGTTCTGTAAAAGTTACTGCAGTAATGGTGTATCTCATTAATATACTAATAGTCATAATAACTGTTATCGCTTTTGTTACAGAGAATCAATTCTTAATCCTGGTTACTACAATAATTTTTGCATTAGTATTTATATTCTTTGGTGGAAAGCTGGACGCCATTCCCATCCTAATATCAAAAAACCAGTTACGCAAAAAAACTAAAAAATCACTATAAATTATAAAGTATGAAAAAATATATATACCTTCTTATTATACCTTTTATTATTTCATGCACAAATATCCAATTCAAAAATTCGCTAAAAACTTATAACAATAAAAATTATAAGTCAGCCATAGAACAATTTGATAAATATATTGAAGAAGGAAATAATTCTGCACTCAAGGTAAAAGCAAAACTGTATCGCTCAAAAGCTTACTATATTTTAGGTAAAAATGAGATAGAAAACGACAACTATAATACTGCATCTGAATTGCTCTTTCTCGCTAATTCAGATAAAGCTGATACATTACTTGACAACTGTTATTATCAAATTGCAAAGGAACTTATACGGAATGACGATTACGATAAAGGCTTAAATTACTTAAAATTTATAATTGATAATCTTAGTAATTCCAACCTTATGCCTGAAGTCCTATTCACAAAATTAAAAATTGAATTTGAGGTTAATGATGATATTGAAACATCTTATCAGACATATAAAGTCCTTCAAAATAACTTCCCAGATAGTAAATCATATTATTCAGGAAAAAAAATTGTAAATCAATATATGCCAGAGCTATTAGAAAAGGTAAAAGTATTACGGAAGAATAACGAATTTGAACTTGCTCTGGAAAAATTATTTATTTATATAAAATACCCGGCAGATTATACAAATGAAATTGAATCACTGATTGGAAATGTTTATTTCTCCTGGGCTGAAAAACTTATAAAAAATAAAAAATTATTAGAAGCAGAGGAATATTTTAGAACGGCTGAAAAATATAACCCCCAGTTGTCTAATAGTGTTGCAGAAAAGCTAAATCAAATCTGTTCTATCTATATTGAAGATGGTGATAAGTTGCTGACACAAAGAAAGATTAATGAAGCTGTTGAAGCATATAAAACCTCACTAAATGTTATTGAAGACTATCAGCCGGCAATAAAAAAAATTGAACATGCTGAAGAAATTGCAGCGAAGATAAAAAGAGCTAATGAACTTGTTTCTGAAGGGGATAAATACTTTAATGATAAAGAATATCAAAAAGCCCTGAATATTTACAATCAAGCTTATCAATTAGATGATATTTCATATATTAAAGAAAAAATTGATAATGCTTATGTTTGGTATAGAATTACAAATGACCCAGAGAATTATGCAGAGGAACTTATTCACAAATATGATAATGGAAGCATTATCAAGGAAATCGCAAAAAAAGAAGAAGAAGTACTCAATAACTATTCTCGTCAAGATATAAAAATAACTAAATGGCAAATCCTCAATACAGTAACCAAAAATAGCTATGAAGTAAGATACTCCATTATGACTCCAGAAAAAAATTACTTTCTTCGTTGGCTTATCAGATTAGAAACTGGCAAAATCTTTCCATTAAACGAAACCACCAAGGAATTTATGTAATGAAAATGATGCTAATTTCTTTATTGTTTATCATTCTTTTAATGTCAAATCCAATTTTTGCTTTTGATGAACTAATTGATACACTTGATAGTAAAAAACAATCTCTATTACAGAAAAATAATAAGTATAGTTGGAATTCAGTTTTAGAATGGAAGCAAGCAAGAGGACAGTTTAAAACAGAATTAAAAATTTATAATATATATACAAAAAAAAAACAATCACATCTATTAAATTGCTTGAAATCGCTTGTAGCTCCCGGTTGGGGACATTTTTCTGCAAGAAACTATACAAAAGGACAAATACTATTAGGAGTCCAGGTATTATTAGCTGGGAGTTCATTTTACTTTTATGATAAATCTGTGGATATGTATGATAAATATAGAGATGCAAATCAGATTGATGAAATTAACCAATACTATACAGATGCGAATTCATCATATAGAACTTCACAAATCTTTTTTGGATTATGTGCATTAGTATGGGCTTATACTATTCTTGATACTATTCAGGTTACTGAAAATTATAATCGTAATCTCTGGGAAAAGCTCATATTTGAATATAAAAATACTGATATTTTATTCACCACAAAAGGGTTAACTATAAATTTTTAGTCTTATGAAAAAATATTTTCTAATCTTTTTAATTGTCATTTCATTCATATTAATATCCTGTTCTTTAGACAGAAGTAATCCTTTGGACCCCTTAGGAAATCCTGATGTCTTCACCCCCCCAGATATAAAATTTGCTAATGTAGATGAGACCCAACACTTTCCTGATTATGAACTGAAATGGTTTGTTGGAAAATATACTAATGCTCTATATGATACTGTTAAAGCCGATGGCTACTTCATATATGCTGCGATGAATTATTATAGTAATTATATTCTTGTTGATATAAAAAATAGTTTTACGGATACCACTAAAAATATTTATGAATTATATTCTGACCCTGGATACAGATGGTTTAAAGTATCCTCATATATATTTTATCCTGAATACTCTGATACATTAGAAGGCCATTACTCAATACCTGTAGGTCCTAACTAAATATGATTACGAAAAATCAAATCTTATCTACGCTTAATGACAAGCAAAGAGAAGCAGTCTTATGCACAGAAGGGCCAGTTTTAATTCTGGCTGGAGCTGGCAGCGGAAAAACAAGGTGTATTGTTCATCGCATTGCTTATCTTATTTCTGAAAAAAAAGTAAATCCCCAAAATATCCTTGCTGTAACTTTTACAAATAAAGCAGCAAATGAGATGAAAGAAAGATTGAAGAATTACTTCCATATTTCCACATACTCCCTATGGCTCGGAACTTTCCACTCAATATGTGCAAGAATCTTGCGAGCAGAATCTAAATTTCTTCCCTTCTCCTCTAATTTTACTATTTTTGATGACGATGACCAGAAAAGAATTATGAAAAATGTCATCAAAAAAATGGATATATCTGATACAAATTTCCCTGCTAAAAAAGTGCTGGAAATCATCTCTCTCCAAAAAAATAATCTTGTGGATTACAAAAATTTTGTGGTAAATGGGGATTCATATTATTCAAAAGTGATTGGTCAGATATTCGAAAATTATCAGAAATATCTGCTGGAAAATAATGGTTTGGATTTTGATGATTTGCTGCTTTACACGGTTTTGCTTTTTGAGAAATATCCAGAAGTTCTGAAAAAATACCAACAAAAGTTCCATTATATTTTAATAGATGAATATCAGGACACGAACTTAGCTCAATATCAGATGGCATATCTGCTTTCAAAATCTCATAAGAATATCTGTGTCGTTGGAGATGATGACCAGTCAATCTATACCTGGCGTGGTGCAGATATAAGAAACATTCTCTCTTTTGAAAATAACTTTAAGAATACAAAAATAATTCGTATGACGCAAAATTATCGCTCTCCACAACTTGTTCTCTATGCTGCCAATGAACTGATTGCAAATAATAAATCACGCCATCCAAAAGAGCTCTGGACTGCAAAAGGAATGGGAAAAAAAATCAATCTTTATGAAGTTCAAAATGGGAAATATGAAGCAATCCTAATCTCAAAAAAAATCCGAAATTTGATTGAGTACAATAAAGCAAACTACAAAGAAATCGCAATCTTCTATCGCACAAATGCACAATCACGAGAATTTGAAACACAGTTTATTAATGAACAAATTCCATATCAGGTTGTTGGTGGAATAAATTTTTATCAAAGAAAAGAAATTAAAGATATTCTGGCATATCTTCGGGTTATTGTGAATCCGAATGATAATGAAAGTTTATTAAGAATTATCAACTTCCCAAAGAGAGAAATCGGCAAAGCAACACAGAGCAAACTGCTTGATTTTGCTTCTCAAAAAAAAATTCATTTATATAATGCCTTGCAAGAAATAGATGAGACAAGCAACCTAAATCACTCTTTTCTCAAAAAACTGAAATCCTTTTATTCAATTCTGGAAAAATTCAAGACAAAAGCAGAGACCGAGCCAGTCAATAATTTGGTCAAAGAAATCGTTGAAGAATTGAATCTGCTTGATTTCTACAAAAATGAGGAATTAATTAAAGGTGAAACTCGGGCTGATAATATCAAGGAATTTATCGCAGGAACAGAGGAGTTTACTGAAAATTATATCAACGAATTTGAAACTGAACCCAGACTTTCCGAATATTTACAAAATATCTCCTTGATAGCAGACATTGACCGCACTGACAAAAATGATAATATAGTCTCACTTATGACAATGCATAATGCCAAAGGACTGGAATTTCCTTATGTATTTGTTGTTGGAGTTGAAGATGGACTTATTCCACACAGCAATTCTATGGAAAGCACTTTTCAAATTGAGGAAGAAAGACGGCTTTTATATGTGGCAATGACTAGAACAATCAAAGAATTGACACTTTCTTATGCAAATTCACGCAGATTTTTTGACTCATACATCTCAAACTTTCCGTCTCGCTTTTTGGATGAAATTGATGACAAACATTTTGAGAAATTCATTATTACTTCTGAATTTGGTAAGGAATACTCTGGAGATTTATACAAAACGAAAAAAAGAAAAACTGACTGGAAAACCAAACATCACAAATTAAAAGTTGGACAGCGAATTTCACATTCTAAATTCGGACAAGGAATGATTCTGTCCATCAGAGGTGATGGAGACCAGGCAAAACTTACAATCTCTTTTGATAATGGTGATTTGAAAAAAGTAATCTCAAGTTTTGTGAAAATGGTATGAAAAAATTAACCACAGAGACACAGAGAACACAGAGAATTAAATTTTTCTTTAATAAAACCCTGTATGCTTTGCGTCTTTATGGCAAAATAATTATCCCTTATCAAAAATGAAATCAAAAAAAGTATTCTATAATCTTGGTGCCTTTGTGTCCATTCTCCGTAGTCCCGATATAATCAGGACGAAGGATGAACCTTTGTGGCAAAATCATTTTAAAATATTGGTCATCGTACTAATTTTCCTTCTGTCCGCAAATCTTTATGCAGAAAAATATGCAGGCGAATTCCTTAATCTTGGAGTTGGCGTTAAAGCAAAAAGTTTGGGAAACGCATTTGTAGCAATTGCAGATGACCCAACTGCGATTTTCTGGAATTCTGCTGGAATGCAAAACTCATCAAATATCTGCATTGACATTATGCATTCTGAAGAATTTGCTGGAAATCTCAAATACGATACTTTCGGACTAATTTATCCTTTGGGAAAGAATAATCGTCTGGGCTTTTTGCTTACAAGAATCGGAATTTCTGGAATTCCCATCAGCAAATTGCCATATCCAGATTTGGCTCCTTCAGATACAAATCAACCTTATGTAGAGAAATATGTAAGTAATTCTGATTATGCCGGATATTTTGCTCTATCATCAAAACTTTCCTCAAAACTGTCATTTGGAATATCAAGCAAAATAATTTACAAGGATATTGGAGTAACTTCTGCATCTGGACTTGGACTGGATATTGGTTTCTTATTCAATGCAAACAAAAAGATAAGATTTGGACTGAATTTAAGAGATATTCTTTCCACTACAATCTGGTGGAATAATGGAACTACGGAAAAGGTCAATCCCAATATTTTCGTCGGAGTGGGAATGGATTTTCTCTTTCCGATTCTTGCCAGACCTGCTACTCTCTCTCTCCAAACTGACATATTTTTTGAAGATAGAGATTTTGCTGCTCAATTGCATTACAAAAAAGCAAGTTTTGATTTCCATTCTGGATTAAAAATAAAATTTGCTGAATTCCTATCAATCTGCTGTGGAATTGACAGGAAAAATCCAACTGCTGGACTTACGATTTCATACAAAAAATTCTCTCTTAACTACGCTTTTCATGTTCATAATGAATTGAAAAATACCCACCGTATCTCCCTGGGGATAAATGGATTGCAACTGAAACACTAATTTTTTGCCACAAAAACTTGACAAACAATTTTTTCTAAAAAAAATATGTCATAAATAATTTTTCTTATTGATTTTCTTGCTGAATCTGCAATAACTGTAACTGAAAAACTTTTAAATTTCATTTTCGTTCCAATGAAAATTGGGACACGAGTGTGGGCTTGTGTAATCTATTCATTTCATAGATAGGCAAACAAAATTAGAAAAAAAGTAAAAAAAAACCCCAGTGAAATAAAAAAAAAATTTCACGGGGTAAAGGAGAAAAAATGAAAAAAGGAATATTATTAATCATTTCTTTACTTTTTCTTATTTCATCTGCATTTGCTGATGTGGATGTTATAGAAGAAACTGAGATATTAGAAGAATATCTTTTTGTCCCGGATAATAATGAACTAAGTATTTATTATCCATTTTCCACAGAATTACATCAAAAATTCTGGCATCTTAATCAAGTATTGTTGGGCTGGAAAGGTGATAATTATCAAGTTGAGTTAGACTTAGCTCCATTGGTTAGTGGTTCCCCGTTGAAAATTAGAAAAGCATTTGTAAAATTCACATTATATGAAAATTATGTTGATATGTCTATTGGAAAAATTGTATATCCATTTGGTAATGTTTCAAGTACAGCTTCAAATAATATCAGCATTTTTCAACCTGAATCTTTTGGATGTGATTGGATGATTAATTTTAATGGTAAAATTACTAACTTTGGTTGGAATGCATATTGGGCTGATATGGGAACTGATGGTTTTGCACCATCGGATATACCATCTACTATTGGCAGTAGAGTAAACACAACTATTGCAGATTTAGATATAGGCGCTTCACTAAGAATCCGTCATTGGGATAAATCAGAAAAATATTTCGATTATGATATGGACTTTATTTACACAATTAAGGAAATTGTTGAACTAAATTTCCAATTTTTTGATGTTGCTGATATGATAAGTGATAATCTTAATTATAAGGATACTGCAGATTTGAATCTATTCTTCCTTATCTCATATTTAAAAGGTTTTAAACTTCCTATTGTTCATAATGTAATCCCTTATGCGGGTTATTTCTCAAAGAGGGAATTAGAAACAGTATCTGGAAAACCAGGAGACGGTGCAAAAGAAAACAATATTATTGTTGGTCTTAATATGCAACCTGTAGATAATGCATTTATAAAGATAGAGTATAATCTGGATTCAACTGATGATGGAGGAGTTTTGAAATTCAATACCCATAAGAAAAATTTAAGTGATGCGTTAACTGTTCAGGTGCTATATTTATTCTAATGATATTATGTAGTATTCAAAAAACGATATCGTAAGGAGATATTTATGAAAAAAATAATATTGTTCGCACTTTTCCTCCTTTTTTTAAGTTCCTTTGCCTTGGCAAGTGAAGTAAGCATCTACTTTTCATCTGCGCATCATAAACAATTCTGGCATTTAAATAATATTACATTGAATTGTGAAGGTGATAATTATTCAACAACCTTTAATTTTACAGATCTTGCTAAAAACCCATCTGTTTTATTCATTGATGAAGCATGGGTAAAATTTAATTTATTTAAAACATATTACTCATACTTTCAAAAATATGAGTGGGTTGTTATGGATATGTATATTGGCAAGATACTATATCCATTTGGCAATGTTTCAATAAAACCATCTAAAAACATTAGCATATTTCAACCTTTTTCGTGTGGAAGTGACTGGATGATTCAAATTGCTGGAGAGATATGCAATGAAAATAACTTGCATCTATATATGGCTGACCCCGGTGACCCTTTAAATAATTATACTAGTGACGCTGGAGAACATTTAGGATTTCGCTGGACAACAAGCTACATAAAAGGACTTGATTTTGGTGCTTCTTTTAGAGTACGTAATGCCATAAGCAAGACTTATGATACTCGCACTGATTACGGCATTGACTTGAGTTGCACTATTGCAGGTATGGTAAAATTTGATTCACAGGCTTTCAACATTGATGATGGAGATGATAACACTGATGACCTGGATTTCTGGTCAATTGTCTCCTATGCTCCAGGATTTCAGCTTCCATTGTTTAAGAAAACAATTCCTTATCTTGGATACTTCTCAAAATCTGGTATGGAAGAAAATAATATGATCTTTGGAGTAAATATAAAACCTAATCCAAATATTTTCATCAAGTTAGAGTACAATATTGACTCTTTAGATAAAGGTGACTCGGGTTTTACGAATTGTAGTGATGCCCTATGTTTTCAGTTTGGTTTTACATTCTAAATAAATAACTTTAAAATCTTAGCCCCCGATGTATAGGGGGCTTTTTTATTGACCAATTTTTTTAACATCCAAAAATTTGAAAAAAATAATCGGAGTATTTTAATGCTACACCATCGTATATTAGTAATCAATCCAGGTTCAACTTCTACTAAAATTGCTGTTTTTGACAACAATAAAATTCTATTTCAGAAAAACTTGCAACACAATTTAGAAGAGCTCACAAAATTTGGGGAGTTAATTAATCAATTTGAATTCAGAAAAAGTATCGTTGAACAAGCTCTTGATGAAAACAATATTCCAATCACATCTATAAATGCAGTGGTTGGAAGAGGAGGTTTAGTACGACCTGTGCAGAGCGGAGTTTATAGGATAAATGAAAAAATGCTTGCTGACTTAAAGAATAAATCTATATGGGGACGAACTCATGCATCAAATTTAGGTGCTTATATTGCTAAATCTATTGCTGATGGGATTGGTGTCCCAGCATTTATCGTTGACCCCGTTCCTGTTGATGAAATGGAAGATATAGCTAGAATATCAGGTGTTCCAGAAATTGAACGACAAAGTTTATTCCACGCTTTGAATATTAAATCTGTTTCCAGAAAGATTGCAAAAAAAATCAAAAAACCGCTTAACGAATGCAACTTCATAGCTGTTCATATGGGAGGAGGAATAAGCGTCGCTGCATTAAAAAAAGGAAAAGTTGTAGATGTAAACAACGCTCTTTTGGGAATGGGACCATTTTCACCACAAAGGGCTGGTGCACTTCCAATAGGTGGAGTAATAGATTTATGTTATTCTGGTAAATATACTAAAGTAGAATTAGAAAAAAAATTTGCTAAAAAAAGCGGCCTGATTGCATATTTAGGCACAGATAATGGAGTAGAAATTAATAGAAAAGTTAAACAGGGTAACAAAAAATTCAAACAAATATTTGAAGCAATGGCATATCAAATTGCAAAAGAAGTTGGAGCGTGTGCAACAGTTCTAAAAGGAGATGTGGATGCTATCTTTTTTACTGGCGGATTGGCAAATGATAAATATCTAATTAAGTGGTTAAGAGAAAGGACAAAATTTATCGCTCCTATTTATATCTTTCCAGGAGAAGGTGAAATGGAAGCTATGGCAGAAGCAGGTATTAGAATTCTATCTGGCAAGGAAAAAACAAATAAATATTAAAACTATAATTATGAAAAAATTTTCTCTTGTCCAACAAAAATTCTATCTCTTAAATTAACGGCAATTGAATCATATTACTCGGACTGAAATATAATAGAGGTAAAAATGACAGTATTTGATGTTATCAAATCCAGAAGAAGTGTAAGAAAATATTCTTCAAAAAACATTGAAGATGAAAAATTGAACACCATTTTAGAAGCAGGAAGATTAGCTCCATCCTGGCAAAATAAGCAGTGCTGGAGATTTGTTGTGGTAAAAAATAAAGAGAAAATTAGACAACTTGCTTTGAAATCTGGTTTTATTAGCAAGGTAAATTTTTTCATTAAGGATGTTCCTGTGGTTATAGTCGCTTGTGCAAATCCAAAGGAAAGTGGATTTATGAATGGTCAGTATTACTATTTAGTAGATACAGCTATTGCTTTTCAGCAAATGATGTTAACTGCATGGGAAATGGGAATTGGCTCTTGCTGGCTTGGGGCTTTTAATGAAAAGAAAGTAAAACAAATTCTTGAAATCCCAGAAAATATAAAGGTGGTTGCCCTCAGTCCATTTGGGTATCCTGCAAAAAAAGAAGGGCTATATGGAAAAGTAATTAAAACTTTTGCCGGAAGTAAAAATAGGAAAAGTCTGGATGAGATTGTGCATTATGATAAGTGGATATAAAGTTATCATAGAACTCAGTCTTGCCTATTTCCCACTTCATATATTCTCATGTCTAGTTTAGGAATATGGATTGCCCTTTTAACCAAAAACTTGTTATATTTACTTCATAATATAAAATTTATCCCATGTTTTAGTGTGCTGTTCGGGTCTGCTTTTAAAATTTTAGGGAGATTTCTATGGTATTTAAACTCTACTTGAATTTGAGACATTTCTTAACATCTGAATATCCCCCTAATGTAATTTTATAGAAATATATTCCAGAATTAAAATCTTTTGCATCACATTGTATAGTGTGATAACCAATACCTTCAGGTCTATTTATCAGTGTCCTTACTAATTGACCCTTTATATTATAAATTTGTAACTTCACATTACTTGATTCGGGAAGATAGTAACTGATAGATGTTTTTGAGTTAAATGGATTTGGATTGTTCTGTAATATATAAAATTTATTTGAAACTGAATTATCGTCATCAATTGAACTTGTATTTAAAGTATTTTGATAAAGAACATTTTGACCTGGCAAACCAACTATATTGCCAGAATTGGAAATAATAATATCCACATCGCTATCAATTTGATGATCAAATAACTCACAAGATACACTGAAATCACATATTGGTGGCAATAAATAAGAATTATCTGAAAAAGTTCCATCTCCATTATTGAGCAAAAGAATATCATAACTTGGTTCGCCCAGCAAAACTTTTATCATAAATAAGTCTGGAAATTCATCATCATCAAGCAAACCAAATTGAGAATCATTGAACCATCCGGAAAGATATGGCAAACTATTATAAGAAACAGAATAATATCCATTGCCATCATTTGAAAGAAGTCTAACTTGCTGACATAGTAGATCAAATCCAAATCCGACTTCTAAAATATCTAAATCTCCATCATTATCAATATCACTAATAGCTAAATCTCTGGTAAATGGATCATCTTCTTCAGGTATTCTTAATTCAGTTTCATCACTAAAGAATCCATCACCTGTGTTGTAATAACAAGCGTTCTGACCACTTAATGTATCAATTACATTCCCGTAAGCATCATAAATTATCATTTCTATATTTGCAAAAATAATATCTTTATTATTATCCATATCAATATCAGTAGTAGCTATTTCAAAAAATCCATATTCAATTTCACTTGGCAATCTTCCTAATGTATCTTGAACGAAATAGCCATCCCCATCATTTAGCCAAATTTGCGGAAGAATAATTTGATATGATGTCGTGTCAGGTTCTTCAAAAACATTTACAATAAGATCTACTGATTGATTATTATCAATGGACGCAGCTTCTGCAAAATAAGCGAAATCAGGATAATTAAACTGAGGAAGTCTTTCAGTACTCTCATCAGAAAAATAGCCTGTTCCATCATTAATAAGAAGTCCAGCAGGAAAATAATATTCATTTCCAAAATAACCTGTTAGAAAAATATCAATATCGCTATCGTTATCTACATCAAATAATTCTATATCATAACAAGGAGCTTGCAAATCAGGTATTCTACTATCGGTTTCATCAACAAAATTACCCTCAGAAGTCTGAATCCATATTCGAGGACGGGAATCCAAATTTTCATCATAATAATAGATAGAAAAGACAATATCAATTAATCCATCTCCATTAATATCTGCAGTTTCAATATCACCAGCATCCCATTCTTCAAGTGGTAAATATTCTTCTGTAACATCTTCAAAGCCAAATTCTCTAAAAGACAAATCTTCTGAATTCATTACAAAATTTGGTGGTGTAAAAAAATAAATCCCGGCAGATATTCTATTTTGTTCGCCATTCTTTGACATTAATGTTGTTGGGGATAATAATCGTATTTGTAAATTTTCTATTGGATCAGATAATTGAATTGTGCCTACAAATGCTCCTCTTATATCATATACATCAGCAGAATAATCGCTTTCTTGTGCATAAACCAGGCTAAATGTTAAAATTGAAATTAAAATTATTTTTGATTTTATACGCTTCATAGCATCTCCCTGATAAATTTTATTTTTCAATGATAAATATCCTAACCTGGACAAGCCCCCAGTTAAATAGAAAAGAAAATTTAACAGGGCAGG
>JACKQG010002794.1_pt1 | contig 22185 bp, 35 predicted proteins | sample 8237621 | NCBI WGS metagenome assembly JACKQG01 (sample SAMN15677084, study PRJNA649215) | marine metagenome | biome: marine; feature: Black Sea; material: saline water; isolation source: suspended particulate matter (SPM) from the Black Sea western gyre | collected 2013-06-09/2013-06-10 | depth... | reverse complement strand
CGTTTCTCCCGGTGATGAATTGCACAGCGTGAGGGACGCTGAGAGGACAAGCTCAGCCAATTGTACCATGTTTTGGAAATCGGTCAAATCCGTGCTCTGGAATTGCGCCCTGGGCCGCCTCGTGGTATAATCTCGGCGCCACTGACCGGCCACCGGCAGTGAGCAACCACTCATCCAGCGACGCTGAAACGTCGGACGCTTGGATCGTGCGCGACCGAGACGGACGGAGACGTGGCGTCATCATGCCAGATCAGAGCCCCGTGACGGGGCTCCGTCCTCTGCCCGCTGGCCGCGCCAGGGGGCTTTTTCGTTGCCTGCATCGGACAACAATCCATTCATCCGCATTGCCGGACTGACACACGTCTACGCCAGCGCGGGCACTTCGCCGTCCGTGGTCGCCCTGAGCGATGTGAACCTCGCCATCCAGGCTGGCGAATACGTGGCCCTCATCGGCGCCAACGGCTCCGGCAAAACCACGCTCGCCCGCCATCTTAACGGCCTGCTGCTGCCCACTCAGGGCGACGTCTGGATTGATGGCCGCAATACGCGGGAACAAAGTCACCTGCGCGCCATCCGTGCCAATGTAGGCATGGTCTTCCAATCGCCGGAAGACCAGATCGTGGCCACCATCGTCGAGGAGGATGTGGCCTTCGGTCCTGAGAATCTGGGCGTTCCGGAAGCGGAACTCGCCCTGCGCGTGCGGCAGGCACTGAAGACAGTAGGCATGTGGGAGCAGCGGCAGCGGCCACCGCATCTCCTCTCTGCTGGGCAACAGCAACGCGTGGCCATCGCCGGCGCGCTGGCTATGAACCCCCGCTGCCTGGTGCTCGACGAAGCGACAGCCATGCTCGATCCCGCTGGCCGCCGCGCTCTGCTGCAATTGCTGGACGACCTACACGCTGCGGGGCTGACCATCGTCACGGTCACACATTTCATGGAGGAGGCCGCCCGCGCTCAACGGATCGTCGCCCTCGACAGAGGCCAGATCGCCCTCGACGGCCCGCCCGCGGAAATTTTCGCCGACGGCGAGCGGCTGGCACCGCTGCACCTGGGCTTGCCGCCGGCGGCCGAGCTGGCCGCGCGTCTCCGCCGCCGCTTCCCCAGCTTGCCCGCGGGCTTGCTCACATCCGAGACGCTTGCACATGCGCTAGCTCCTCTTGCACCTTGTCTCCCCCTCCCCCCCTCTCCCCATCTCTCACCCGAAAGCCCAGGGGAAGGCCGACGGGCTGACCACCCCCTCATCGAAGTCCATGACCTGCATCACACCTACCTGGCCGGCACGCCGCTGGCTCACGCAGCACTGCGAGGCGTGAACGCTGTCGTCTGGCCGGGAGAAGTGGTGGGGATGATCGGCGCCACCGGTTCGGGCAAGTCCACCCTGCTGCAACACGTCAACGGCCTGCTGCGCCCCCAGGCAGGCCGCGTGCGCGTGGATGGCCACGATCTGAACGATCCCGGGGTTGACCTGCGGGCCGTGCGGCAAACGGTGGGGCTGGTCTTCCAGCGACCTGAGGATCAGTTGTTCGAGCGCTACGTGGGAGATGATGTGGCCTATGGCCCCCGCCTGGCGGGCCTGGCACACGCGGAGCTGCGGGAGCGGGTGCGCTGGGCCATGGAGATGGTAGGGCTAGACTTCGAAGCGTACAAGGATCGGCTGACCTTTACGCTCAGCGGGGGCGAACGTCGCAAGGCCGCGCTGGCGGGCGTGCTGGCCCTGCGTCCCCAGGTACTGGCGCTGGACGAGCCGACAGCCGGGCTGGACCCGACCGCCCACGCCGAGTTGCTGGCGCAACTGGCCAGGCTGCGGCAGCAGGGCCATACCCTGGTCATCGCCACCCACACCATGGACGACGTGGCAGCCCTGGCCGATCGGGTGTACGTCTTGGCCGATGGCCAGGTAGCGCTGCACGGCCCCACGCGCCAGGTCTTCGCCCAGGTCGAGAGATTGCGAACGCTGGGGCTGGACGTGCCTGCGGCCGTGGACATCGCCACCTCCCTGCGCTCGGCGGGTGTGCTCCTGCCCGCACTCCTCACACTGGACGAAGCGGAGATCGCCATCGGGCAAGCGCTGGCCGCGGGCACTGCTGCCCAGAACGGGCAGGAGGCCGCGCTGTGAGCCAGTTCGAGTTCCTGCGCGATGTGACCATCGGCCAGTACCTGCCGACCGGCTCGTTGATCCACCGCCTCGATCCCCGCTTCAAGTTGGTGGCCTTCGGGGCGCTGATCGTGGGCATCAGCCTGAACAACAGCCTCACGGCCAACGTGGTGGCATTAGCGGGCATCCTGGGGCTGCTGGCGCTGGCCCGCCTGCCGCTGCGCTACGCGCTGCGGGGCGTGCGTCCCTTGCTGCCGGTGATGGCGCTGTTCGCCGTTTTCCAGTTGCTGCTCCCCCCCGGCGGCCGCGAGTGCCAGGCCCTGCTGACCGTCGGCCCGCTGCGCATCACCGTCTGCGGCCTACGCCTGATGACCCTTTCGCTCATCCGGCTGTGGACGCTGGTGCCGCTGACCAGCGCGCTGACGCTGACGACGACGACCACGCAACTATCGCACGGCGTGGAGCGATTGCTGACACCGCTGGAGTGGCTGCGCCTGCCGGCACACGAGCTGGCGCTGGTGTTCACCATTGCCTTACGCTTTGTGCCCACGTTGGCCCTGGAGATGACCCGGTTGGCCAAGGCGCAGGCCTCCCGTGGGGCCGATTTTGATCGTTCCGGCGGCTGGCGGTTTCTGCGCACGGCGCGGCAGATGCTGCCGCTGGTGGTGCCGCTGTTCGTCACCAGTCTACGCCGGGCGGAGACACTGGCCCTGGCCATGGACGCTCGCGGCTACATGGGCGGCCGCGGGCGCACACGGCTCTACCGTCTGCGCGCCCGTCCGAGAGACTGGCTGGCGTTGGCGGTTGTGGCCCTGGCCTTGGCCATGCTATACGTTGTGGACTTCTCGACGCTGGACGCCTGGCTGGCGGCGGCGTGGCAGGCACTCCTCTTACCTTGAGGAGGCCAAACAAATCTTCAGACAGAGAGGAAACGAACCATGAACGAATCTTTATCAAACACCAACGCTCGACCGGAAGGGCCGCGACTCTCCACGCGCAAGATCGCCGTGGCCGGCGTGCTGGCGGCCATCACCATCGTCCTGGGCTGGACGCGGATCGGCTTCATCCCCATCCCGCTGCCCTTCGGCGATGCCACCATCATGCACGTGCCGGTGATCCTGGGCGCCATCCTCGAAGGGCCGGTGGTGGGCATCATCCTGGGCGCCATCTTCGGCATCTTCAGTCTGATCCAGGTCTCCGTCGTGGACTGGTTCAAAGACCCGCTGATCTCCATCCTGCCGCGTCTGTTCATCGGCGTGCTGGCCTGGTTGGGCTATCGCGCCTTCAAGCGCTGGAACGAGTGGCTGGCCCTCATCGTTGGCGGCGTCGTGGGCACGCTGACCAATACGATCTTCACCCTGGGCATGCTGGTGGTGCGGGGGAAAATTGACGGCCCGACGGCAGTAGGCTTCGGCCTGGCCGCCGGCCCGCCGGAAATCGCCGTCGCCGTGGTCGTCCTGCTGGCGGTGATGGGAGCATGGAAGGGGACCGGGGCACGCCGCGGCGGCTCTCGGCTATAGGGTCAGGAGGAAGAGATGCTGTTAGCCATAGACATCGGCAACACCAACGTGCTGTTCGGCATCCACCACGAGGGGCAGTGGGTGGCCCACTGGCGCATCCGCACCGTGCGGGACAAGATGCCCGACGAGTACGCCGTGCTGTTCAAAGAGTTCCTGCGCGATCAGGGTGTCCAACTGACCGACATCCGCCAGGTGATCCTGAGCAGCGTGGTGCCACCGCTCACGGGCGTCTTCCGCGAGCTGTGCCATCGCTACGTGAGCCACCCACCCCTGGTACTCGGCCCCGGCGTGCGTACTGGCCTGAACATCCGCACTGACAACCCGGCCGAGGTAGGCGCCGACCTGATCGCCAATGGCGTCGCCGCCTACGACCGCTTTCGCGACAACTGCATCGTCGTGGACTTCGGCACGGCCACCACCTTCAGCGCCGTGGCCAAGCCGGGCGAATTCCTCGGTGTCGCCATCGCTCCGGGACTGGGCCTGGCCGCCGATGCGCTGGCAGGGCGCACGGCACAACTGCCCCGCGTGTACCTCGAGGCGCCGCCAGCCGCCATCGGCAAAAACACCGTGCACTCCATGCAATCCGGGCTGGTCTTCGGCTACGTGGGGCTGACGGAAGGGCTCATCCGCCGGTTGCGCGGCGAACTGGGCGGCCAGGCCCGGGTCATCGCCACCGGCGGTCTGGCGGAGATCATCGCCCCCCTCACCGAGCAGATCGAGGTCGTCGAACCCTGGCTGACGCTGGAGGGGCTGCGTCTCATCGCCGAACGCAATCCGTGACGAGGTGAGGACAGCACCTATCCGTCCGGTGTCTCGCCTCGCAGCAGCGCCAGGGCGTGGGGCAGAGCGGGCAGAATGACCTCCAGGTTCTCGCGCACCGCCTTGGGGCTGCCGGGCAGGTTGACGATCAGCGTGCGGCCACGGATGCCCGCGGCCGCCCGGCTCAGCATGGCGTGCGGCGTCACCCGCAGGCTGGCTGCCCGCATGGCTTCGGCCAGGCCGGGCGCTTCCCGCTGGAGGACAGCGCGGGTCGCTTCCGGCGTCACGTCGCGCGGCGCAAAGCCGGTGCCGCCGGTGGTCAGGACAAGATCCAGCCCCACCTCATCCGCCCACACCAGCAGCGTGCCGCGGATGACGTTGAACTCGTCCGGCACCACCGCTTCCAGCTCCATCTGTGCGCCATGCAGGCACGCCGACACCATCTCCCGGATGGCCGGCCCGCTGAGATCCTCTCGCTCACCCAGGTAGCTGCGGTCGCTAACGGTCAAGATGCCGATGCGGGGCATAGTCGCTCTCTTCAATCAAGATGCAAGAAACAAGATGCAGGATGCAAAATGCAGGTGGGTGAAACGCAACACGCACCACGCCACACGGGGTACGTGTTTCGTGGTGCGTGCTCAGTCGCCCCCACAGAAGGCGGCGACCATATCCACCGTTGAACTCTAGCGCTTGGTGTACTGCGGGGCCTTGCGTGCTCGTTTGAGGCCGTACTTCTTGCGCTCTTTGGCGCGCGCATCGCGTGTCAGAAAGCCGCCACGACGCAACGGTTTGCGCAGATTCTCGTCGGCGACGGCCAAGGCACGGGCGATGCCGTGGCGCACCGCGCCCGCCTGACCGGTAATGCCTCCCCCGTTGACCAGTACGGTGATGTTGAAGCTGCTCTGCGTGCCGGTGGCCTCCAGTGGCTCCAACAGACGCCACCGGTCCCGCAAGCGGGGGAAGTATTCTTCCAGCTCTTTGTCGTTGACGACGATTTTCCCCGTACCGGGGTACATGCGCACCCGCGCCGAGGCTGTCTTCCGCCGTCCTACCGCCTCGTAATATCTGACCGACATGTCCGACATGTAATGGGTTCCTCCCTGAATGAACAGATAACCGCCTAAAACTCCAATGCCTTGGGCTGCTGCGCCTGGTGAGGGTGCGTATCGGAAGCGTACACCTTGAGCTTCTTGATCATGCGCCGCCCCAGGCGGTTCTTGGGCAACATACCCCGCACCGCCGCCTCGATGACCCGCGTGGGATGCTTCCGAAGCTGATCCCGCAGGCTGATGCTTTTTATCCCCCCTGGGTAGCCCGAATGCCAATAGTACATCTTCTGATCCAACTTCCGGCCCGTCACCCGGATTTTGTCGGCATTGATGACAATGACATGATCACCGCAATCCATGTGCGGCGTGTAGCTGGGCTTGTGCTTGCCCCTCAGGATGATGGCGATCCTGGTGACCAGACGGCCCAAGGTCAGGCCGTCAGCATCCACCACCCACCACTCTCGCTTTATGTCCGAAGCCTTAGCTGAATACGTCCTCACTGTAGTCCCTCACATTTCAATGCCTTGTATCGCTCCAGGTGGATCGCCAGATCCGCCGTTCAGTACTTCACCTGCATCAGGCAGAGACCGCAGGCCGGTGCCGGCGGCGGAGCCTGACTGCGATCCCGCGCCGCCAACAAAGCGGCCATGCTCTCGGCCTCCATCCCTCCCTGCCCTATGAGCAACAAAGCGCTCACGACGGTGCGCACCATGCGCCGCAGAAAGGCATTCGCCTCGATATCGAAGAAGAACGTGTTACCCGCTTGCGTCCAGACCGCTCGCATCACCTCGCGCACGGTATTCTCGCCCTGCGGCGGGTTGCCGAAGGTGGCGAAATCGTGCCCGCCCAGCAGCGATGCCGCAGCCGCGTTCATGGCCAGAAGATCCAACGACCCGGCCAGTTGATGAGCGAAGCGCCGCGCCAGGGGCGAACGCAGCGGCTGGTTCAACACCGTGTAGCGGTACACCCGGCTGCGAGCGCTGAACCGAGGATGAAAACCCTCCTCGGCCGGCGCCAGTTCTCGAATGACAATGCCCTCTGGCAACCGCGCATTGAGCGCCCGCTGCAAATCGTCCAGAGAATGCCGCCACGCCAGACGGAAGCCGATCACCTGACCCAGCGCATGTACGCCGGTATCCGTGCGCCCCGCGCCGGCGACTCGGACAGCCTCCCCAGCGGTGTCGGCCAGCGCTTGCTCCAGGGCTCCCTGGATGGTTGGTTGGTCGGCCTGGATCTGAAAACCGTAGTAATCGGACCCGTCGTACTCGACCGTCGCTCGATACCTGTTGCGCTCCCCCCGAAGTTCGCTGCTCATCCTTCGTTGCTCACTGATTATGTCGAATGGCAGCTTGCGGACCTCCGCATCCAGCTTCCTGCTACTCTACCAACTCGATCAAGGCCATCTTGGCCCCATCGCCCTTGCGGGAACCAAGCTTCAAGATACGGGTATACCCTCCCGGCCGTTCCTGGAAGCGCACCGCCAATTCGTCAAACACCTTCTTGGCCACCAGAGGGTCATTCAAGGCCGCCACCAACTGCCGGCGGGCATGCAGCGGGTTGCCATCGGCACGCTGCCCCCGTTTGGCGACGGTGATCAACTTCTCCGCCTGGGCCCGGATGGCCTTGGCTTTGGCCTCCGTTGTCCTGATCCGCCCATGGCGAAACAGTTCCGTGGTCAAGTTTCTGAACAGGGCTCGACGATGCCCTGTGGAGCGTCCCAGTTTGCGTCCTGCTACTCGATGTCTCATGCTCTCTGCTCCCCCTCTCCCTAGCTACCCTCGCCGCCCCTCATCATCGCCCTGCGCAACGCCGCGGCCAATTCGGCGTTGAGACGGACTTCTCCTTCTTCCTCGGCTTCTTCTTCGGCTTCAGCGGCAGCCTCAACTTCTTCAGCTTCCTCTTCTTCCTCGACGGCCTCCGGCTCCGGCTCAGAGGGAGGCGTTTCTACCTCCTCTTCCTCAGCCTCCTGCGCCGCTTCTGCCAGGGGCACCGGCTCTTCCTTTGCTTCAGGTGCAGTGCCTGCCCCTTCTATCTCTTCGGCTTCCGGCCCGGTCTCTTCTTCCTCTTCCCCTTCTTCATCCGGCTCGCCCGAAAGCAGAAGACCCAGGGCCAACAGCCGCTCCCTTAACTCATCCAGCGACTTTTCGCCGAAATTGCGGATGCTGAGCAGTTCATCATCTCCCTCCCCCAGCTTCTCCAACACCTCGCCCACCGTGGTGATGCCTGCTCGCCGCAGGGAGTTGTAGACACGCACGTTCAGATCGAGAGCGTCAATGTCCTGGTCGTAGAGAGCACTGGGAATGCCCTCTTCCGCCTCCGGCATTTCCTCAGGCAGAGTCGGTTCCATGCCACTGATGAGCACGAAATGCTGCACGAGCAGGTGAGCGCCCTGACTCAGCGCTTCCTCCGGAGTGATGGTGCCATCAGTCCAGATGTCCAGCAATAGCTCATCGTAGCCACTCTGATGGCCGATCCGGGCTCGCTCCACATCATAGTTCACGCGGCGAATGGGGCTGAAGATAGCATCTACAGGGATCTCGCCCAGGGCCACCTTATCCTTGTCCCTCTCTTCCGCCGACAGGTATCCCCGGCCCCGCTCAACGGTCATCTCGATGTCCAGGTCAGCTTCGCTGGAATCGGCTGTGAGCAGCAGCCGATCAGGGTTGATCACTTCCACACCCGGCGGGCAGATGATGTCCGCGCCCGTGACAAGCCCCTCACCCCGCACTTCGATCCGCACGGTCTCCGGTTTGTCCGAGTCGGACGTGAATCGCAGCCGCTTGACGTTCAGGATCAGCAAAGTGGTGTCTTCTTTGACATGCGGGATGGTAGAGAACTCGTGATAGACACCGCTGATACGCATGGAGGTCACTGCCGCGCCGGGCAAGGAAGACAGCAAGGCGCGGCGCAGCGCATTGCCCAGGGTGATACCATAACCGCTTTCCAGCGGCCCAATAACGAAATGACAGTAGTTCTGCGAACTAGCCTCGCACTCAACCTTCGGCAATACGAAACTCAACAAGGTTCCCCTCCTTGAGCAGGAAGGGCTGGCAAGGTCAACCGCGACCGCCCAAGCCCTATCCTAAAACAGCCCCTGAGTCCCCGACAGGAGTCTTGCACCTGCTTCCAAGGCCCATAACGGCCGCTAGCGGCTGTAGTACTCCACAATCAACTGATCCTGCAAAGAGATCTCGACCTCCTCGCGTTGGGGGATGTTCAGCACTTTGCCCGACATCTGCTCCGCATCCAAGGTGAGCCAGTTTGGCACCGGCCTGTCCCCCAGGATATGCGCCCGATCCTTGAAGTACTGCTTGCTCTGGCTGTTGGCACAGACGATGATGACATCGCCCGGCTTGCAGCGGAAGGAGGGGATATCGGTCTTGCGGCCGTTCACCTCAAAATGGCCGTGGCGGACTAGCTGTCGCGCCTGCGCCCGCGAGTCAGCAAAACTCAAGCGATAGACGACGTTGTCCAGCCGCCGCTCCAACAGGATGATGAGGTTGGGGCCCGTGAGTCCGGAACTCCTTTCCGCCTCCCTGAAATAACGCCGAAACTGCCGCTCCATCACACCATAGACACGACGGACCTTCTGCTTTTCCCGTAGCTGCAGAGCGTAGTCCGACGTCTTGCGCCGCCACTGGGCCTGCGGCCCATGCATTCCCGGCGGATAAGGGCGCCGCTCGAAGGCGCACTTGTTCGTCAGACAGCGTTCCCCCTTGAGGAACAGCTTCTCTCCTTCACGCCGGCACAGTTTGCAAACAGCATCCGTATATCGAGCCAAGGTATCCTCCTGTTATGCGCCTACCGGAAGAGGTTTACGGCTTGGCGACCTTCGTCCCTCTTCACTGTGATCACTGCTTCCAATCCGCAGTTGTGCTTTTCGCTACATGCGCCGTTTCTTGGGCGGGCGGCAACCATTGTGCGGAACCGGGGTGACGTCAGAAATGGAGGTCACCCTCAATCCCTCGCCCAGCAAAGAGCGGATGGCCGCCTCCCGGCCAGGGCCCGGTCCGTTCACGAAGACGTCTACCTCCCGCATGCCCAGGTCTTTGGCCCTGCTGGCCGCCTGGCGAGCTGCCTGCTGCGCCGCGTAGGGTGTGCTCTTGCGACTTCCCTTGAAACCTACGGTGCCGCTGCTGCTCCAGGCCAGGGCGTTCCCTTGCGGGTCGGTAATGGTGATGATCGTATTGTTGAACGTGGCGTGGATATGTGCCTGCCCACTTGGCACCACTGTGCGCTTTTCACGGCGCGGCCCACCCCGTCTTCTTCTCGGTGGCATCCAATCCCTCCTCTTTTCTTATATCTCGCAGCGCTCGATAACCAATAGCTGATGCCTATGGCCTGCCGTCTGCCATTGGCCATTGGCCATCTGCCATCTGCCGTCCGCCAACTACTTCTTGACCCGTGAACGGCGACGGCCCGGCACGGTCCTGCGAGCCCCACGCTTGGTGCGGGCATTTGTGCGCGTGCGCTGGCCATACACCGGCAAGTTCCTGCGGTGACGCAGCCCACGGTAGCAGCCGATCTCCTGCAGCCGCTTGATGTTCATGGCCACCTCGCGTCGCAAGTCACCCTCGACGTGATAGTTGCGATCAATGATGTCGCGCAGGCGGACGATCTCCTCCTCGGTCAGTTCGCGGACGCGCGTATTTGGACTGATGCCCGTGATCCCCAGGATCTCGCGGCTGGTGGTCTGGCCGATACCGTAGATGTAGGTCAAGCTAATCTCCACACGCTTATCGCGGGGCAAGTCCACTCCGGCGATACGAGCCATGATTCCCCTCCTCCTCAGCCCTGTCGCTGCTTATGCTTTGGATTCTCGCAGATCACACGCACCACACCTCGCCGGCGAATGATCTTGCACTTGGCACAACGCCTCTTCACAGATGGTTTCACTTTCATGCCATTACTCCCTTGGGCCTGACTTCCAACCCGTCACTTCACAATCGCGTCAATATCTCCGCTGCCCCGTCCGTGATCGCCAGCGTGTGTTCGAAATGCGCCGACAGTTGGCGGTCTTCGGTCACGACCGTCCAGCCATCGGTCAACACATCGGTCTTCCAGGTACCGATGTTGACCATCGGCTCCAGAGCAAAGGTCATCCCCGGCCGCAGACGGTGATTGCGGTTTGGGTCCTTGGGATGGACGTAGTGCAGGATCTGCGGATCCTCGTGCATTCGCTTGCCGATGCCGTGGCCCGTGTACTCCCGCACCACGGAGAATCCGCGGCTCTCCACGTACTTCTGTATTGCCGCCGCGATGTCGCCGAAACGATGGCCCGCTCTGGCCTGAGCAATACCCGCGTAGAGCGCACCTTCCGTGGCCTCCAGCAAGCGGCACGCTTCCTCGCCCACTGCACCTATCGCATAAGTCCAGGCCGAATCGCCGTGATAGCCCTGGTATATGGCCCCCACATCAACGCTGATGATGTCTCCTTCACGCAACCGGCGGTGGTTGCTGGGGATGCCATGCACCACCTCTTCGTTGATAGAGGCGCAGATGGCGGCCGGAAAACCCCGGTACCCCTTGAAAGAAGGCACCGCTCCGCGCTCGCCGATGATCTCCTCAGCCAGAGTGTCCAGTTCGCCAGTAGTCACACCAGGACGCAGCCGCTCCCGCAACTCAGCATGCACCTCGGCTACGATGCGCCCCGCCTCCCGCATGAGGGCCAGTTCGTGCGCCGTCTTCAGAATGATCACGCCTTGCGTACCGCCGTCAGCGGGTCTGTTCCACTGCGCCGCTGCCTGCTACTTGATGAATCCTTCGTAGTGGCGCATCAGCAACTGCGCCTCCAGTTGCTTCATGGTGTCCAACACCACGCCGACGACGATCAGAAGGCCCGAACTGCTGATGAGCATGGCACCGATCTGCTGCGCACCAGCCGCGCCGCGAGTGAGCCAGGGCAGGATGGATACCAGCCCCAGGAATACAGCACCCACCAAGGTGATGCGGGTCATGACCTTGTTGAGATAATCCGCCGTGCGTTTGCCTGGCCGAATGCCGGGGATGAAGCCTCCTTGCCTCTGCAACGTCTCGGGGAGATTCTGCTGCCGGAAAACGACGTCGGTATAGAAATAGGTCAGGCCGACGACGGCAATGAAATAGATAATCCAGTAAACGTTCCCCTGCGGGTTGAACACCGTGTATACCGCGTTAGCAACGTTGGCTATCCACGGCGTCTCCGAATACAGGAAGTAGCTGGCGATGTTCCCCGGAAACAACAAGAAACTCTGGGCGAAAATAAGCGGGATCATGCCCGCCGAGTTGACCTTCAACGGAATGTGTGTGCTCTGGCCGCCGACCACCCGCAGTCGCTGCCCCCGCATGGCCCGCACGCGGCGGCCATATTGCACGGGAATGCGTCGTTGGCCTTCCTGCACCACGACGATGGTCACCACAGTGACCACGGTCACCAGCAAAAAGACAATCAATGTCTGCGGGCTGGAGATCAGTATCCCTCCCACCCGCTGCGGCACCCCCGCCACGATGCCGGCGAAAATGATCAGTGATGTGCCGTTGCCGATACCCTGTTCAGTGATCAGGTCTCCCAGCCACACGGCGAACATCGTCCCCGCCGCCAGCGTAGCCAGCGTAGCGATCGTGGCCAGAGGATAGTCACGAAGGCCGAAGTTGGCCAGGAGCGCCTGACCACTGCCAGCGCGGGCCAGCTGGCTGGCCACGGCATACCCCTGCAACGCCGCCAGTGGCACGGTGAGAATGTACCCCCAGCGATTGAGCTTCTCCCGATCTTCCTTCATCATCTCTGCCATGCGCGGGATAACCGGCGTCAGAAGTTGCAGGATGATGGTCGCCGTGATGTAGGGACTCACGCCCATGGCGATGACCGAGAACGAGGACATGGCCCCCCCGGAGAACATGTCCAGCAATCCCAGCAACTGATTGGTGGCGAAGAGCTGCCGCAGTGCCTCGGCGTTAACGCCCGGGATCGGCACATGCGCGGCCAAACGATAGGCCACCAAGATACCAAAGGTGATCAGTATCTTGCGCCGCAGATCCGGCAATCGAAAGGCATTGCGAATGGCCTGTAGCATGACAGATCCTCTCCCCACACTTCCACGCGCTCAGGGCCAGACAAGACCGGCCCTTATTAGTCCTTGAGTGGCAATATCTCCACTGTGCCGCCCGCCGTCTCGATCTTGGCTCGGGCGCTGGTTGAGACACGATGGGCCTTCACGGTCAGTGGGCAATCAACTTCCCCCTGGCCGAGAATGGCCACGGCCTGTCCGGGCGACTTGAGAATGCCCGCCGCAGCCAGCGTCTCCGGCGACACCTCGCTCCCCGCCTCGAAGCCCTCCAGCCGATAGAGGTTCACCGGCGCGTGCTCCACCCGCCAGATATTCACGAAGCCTCGCAGGTAGGGGAAGCGACGCACAAACGGCAACTGGCCACCTTCGAAATAGGGGCGCACACCACCGCCGGAGCGTGCGTTCTGCCCTTTCATGCCCCGGCCCGCGGTTTTACCCTGGCCCGCGGCGATGCCCCGCCCCACGCGCTTGCGCTTCTTCTTTGCCCCTTCCGGGGGGCGCAAATCGTGCAACTTCATTACCCCATCTCCTCAACCGCAACCAAATGCCCTACTTTGTCAATCATACCCCGGATCGGCGGTGTGTCCAGATGCTCTACCGTATCACCCAGACGATGGAATCCCAGGGCGCGGATGGTCGCTTTTTGCCTCTGCGAATAGCCGATGGCACTCTTCACGTAAGTGATACGCAGGGTCTTGGGTGCTTTAGCTTTCTTGGCGGACATCAGCCTGCCTCCAGAAGGGCATCACCGCTTCAACCGGCCGGCCTCGCCGCCGCGCTTCCTCCTCCGGCGACTTTAGCTCATCCAGAGCCTGCATGGTCGCCCTGACCACATTGAGGATGTTGGAGCTGCCCAAGGACTTGGTCAGGATGTCCTTGATGCCTGCGGCCTCGACGACGGCACGCACGCCGCCACCAGCGATCACGCCCGTGCCGCGAGAGGCGGGCTTCAGCATCACTTCGGCCGCACTGAAGCGCGTGCGCACCTCGTGGGGAATGGTGGTGCCCACGACGGGAATGTGGTGCATGTTTTTGATGGCGCGGTCTCTGCCCTTGCGGATAGCGTCAGGCACATCGCGGGCCTTGCCGATGCCCACGCCCACACTGCCTGCATTATCTCCCACAACCACCACAGCACGGAAATGGAAACGCCGGCCTCCCTTTTGCACTTTCGCAGTGCGAGCGATGTGCACCACGCGTTCGTCAAATTCCGGCTCTTCCCGCTCTGCGGCCCTGCCTCGCCTGCCCCTTCTATTCCTCGCTGCCATGAGACCTCCTGATCGCTAGAACTCCAACCCGCCCTTACGGGCCCCATCGGCTAGAGCACGCACCCGGCCATGGTACAGATACCCGCCGCGATCAAAGACAACCTGCTTGACTTTCTGACCCAAGGCTCGCTCAGCCAGCAGTTCACCCACCAGGCGTGCCTGCTCTGCCTTCTTCAATCCCGCCAAACGAGGCTGCAACACCGGATCCAACGTGGAAGCTGCTGCCAGTGTATGCCCCCGCTCGTCGTCAATGACCTGGGCGTAGATATGTTTCGAACTGCGAAAGACATTCAGCCTGGGCCGGGTGGGGGCGCCAAAGACCCGCTTACGTATCCGTTGGCGGCGCTTCTGACGAGCCACCGCCCTGCTCACTTTAGCCATTGTGATCCAATCCTCCGTGCACCACGCCCTATCCGATCTTGCCAGCCTTGCCGGCCTTGCGACGCACGTGCTCGTCAGCATAGCGAATGCCTTTGCCCTTGTATGGCTCCGGCTTGCGCAGAGACCTGATCTCCGCCGCAACTTTGCCCACCAATTCCTTGTCAATGCCTTCTATGGTGAAGTTACGGCCACCCTTGGCCACCGTGAAAGTGATGCCTTCGGGCGGATGGATTTCCACCGGATGGGAAAAGCCCAGGCTGAACATCATCGCATTGCCCTGCTGCACAGCGCGATAGCCCACGCCCACAATCTGCATCGCTTTGCGATAACCCTCAGACACCCCGGTGACCATGTTGGCCAGCAACGCTCGGGTCAGGCCATGTAGCGCGCGGTGCTGGCGCTGATCGGTAGGGCGAGCCACCACAACTTGCTGACCTTCGATCTTTATCATCATATCCGGCGGCAATGAGCGGGTCAGTTCCCCCTGCGGCCCTTTCACCACCACCCGATTTCCCCTGCCGATGTCCACCGTCACCCCCGCGGGGATGGGGATCGGCATACGACCGATGCGCGACACAACAACACCTCCTGCTACCAAACGTAACAGATCACCTCGCCCCCGACGCCGAGCTGACGCGCCTGGCGGTCGGTCATGACCCCCTTGGACGTGGAGAGTATCGCCACGCCCAGGCCGCTCCGCACCCAGGGGACGTCCTGCCGGTTGGAATAGATACGCCGGCCGGGTTTGCTCATCCGCTTCAGACCCCGCAGTACGGGCGTCCCATCTTCGTCATACTTCAAGATGATACGCAGTACGGGTTGAGGCCCCTGCTTGCTGACGTCGAAATGCCGAATGAACCCCTCCTGCTTGAGGATACGGGCCATGGCAATCTTCATTTTCGAGCCAGGCACCAATACCTGGCGATGCCGCGCCATGAGCGCATTGCGGATGCGAGTCAACATGTCCGCGATGGGATCAGTCATCATCGGATAAATCCCCTTATGTCTACCAACTGGACTTGACGACGCCAGGCAGACGCCCCTCCAGCGCCTCGCGTCGGAAGCAAATCCGGCACAACTGGAAGCGACGCATGTACCCACGTGGGCGGCCGCACATCTTACAGCGGTTGCGAACTCGTTCAGGATACTTGCGGCGTTTTTCACGCCAAATCATACTCGTCTTGGCCACATTCCCCCCTCGGCTGTACGAATGCTAGAAGCGTCGGAACGGCATGCCCAGCAGCTGCAACAGCCGTCGCCCCTCTTCGTCCGTCTGGGCGGTGGTGACGATCGTCACCTCCATGCCTCGTATCTTGTCAATGCTATCGTAGTCAATCTCCGGCCACACCAGTTGCTCGCGCAGACCCAAGGTGTAGTTACCCCGTCCATCGAAAGCATCTGGCGAGATCCCGCGGAAGTCCCGCTGGCGAGGCAAAGCCACATTGCAGAGGCGATCCAGGAAATCGTACATGCGGTTGCCCCGCAGCGTCACCTTGACGCCAATGGGATTCCCTTCACGCACCTTGAAGGTGGCGATGGACTTCTTGGCCCGAGTGATGATCGGCTTCTGCCCCGTGATAGTGGTGATGTCACCCGCGGCCGCATCCAGAGACTTGACGTTCTGCAAGGCCTCGCCCATTCCCACGTTGAGGACGATTTTCTCTAACCGCGGCACCTGCATCACGCTGCGGTAGTTAAATTCCTCCATCATCGCCGGCACGATTTCCGCCCGATACAGATCTTTTAACCTCGGCATGAACCCAACTCCTCAACTCCAGCCATGCTTCTCCTAGGAGACTAAGCGTCTATTAGTTCCCCGCACTTCTTGCAGCGGCGTGCCTTGGAACCGTCAGGGAAGACGTGATAGCCCACCCTGGTCGGCTCATTGCATTGGGTGCAGACCAGGGCCACGTTGGAGATATGGACGGGCGATTCTCGCTCGATGATGCCGAACTGGGTGCGCACATCGCCCGTGCGGCGCTGATGTTTCTTGATCAAGTTGATACCCGAGACGATGACACGGTCCTGGTTGGCATCACGCCCCAGATGGCGTCCCCCGCGACGGCCGCGCACAACCTGGTGAACGGTGCCCCGTTCGCCGCGATATTCCCCCCGGATCACTTCCACAGTATCGCCCTTTTTGATCCCCAGCATGACCAGTCCCTCCACACCAATCTCACTGCACTAGAGCACTTCGGGGGCCAGCGACACGATGCGCATGAACCCCTTTTCCCGTAGCTCCCGCCCCACCGGCCCAAAGATGCGCGTCCCTTTCGGATTCTTGTACTCATCCAGGATCACTGCGGCGTTCTCGTCGAAGCGAATGTACGAACCATCCGGCCGGCCGTACTCTTTCTTCGTCCGCACCACCACGGCGCGTACGACGTCGCCCTTCTTGACCGCTCCCGTGGGCATCGCCTGTTTCACGGTGGCGACGATGATATCACCCACGGTGGCGTAACGCCGCGTGGATCCGCCCAAGACGCGAATGCATAGTATTTCCCTGGCGCCCGTATTGTCCGCGACTTTCAGTCTGCTCTCTTGTTGAATCATGGCTGCTCTCCCGTCCCCGTCAGCTACTCCGCCGTGCGCTCCAGGATAGCCTCCACCGCCCAGCGCTTGTGTTTGCTCAGCGGGCGGGCCTCCACGATAGACACCAGATCGCCAGGCCGACAGGTATTGTCGGCGTCGTGGGCCATGTAGCGCTTCCTGATCCTGATGACCTTGTGGTATAGCGGATGCCGCTTGCTACGCTCCACCACCACTACAACCGTTTTGTCCATCTTGTCGCTGACCACGCGACCAGCCAGTCGTCTTCGCCGTGATGGCATCTCTACATCTCCTCCCACAAGGCTGCCAACTCCCGCTCACGCAGGATGGTCTTCAGGCGGGCGATGTCGCGCCGCACTTCCCCCAAGCGAGCGGTGTTCTCCAACTGGCCGACCACACGCTGGAAACGGAGGTTAAACAACGTTTCGTATTGCCCATCCAGTCTCTGGCGGATTTCGCCATCCGTCAAGGCTCGGACTTCCCGCGCTTCCATGAATAGATCCCCCTACGTCAAAACGACCGCCGACCCGCTAGCCTGCGGTTTCCTCTCGCGTCACAAACCGGGTGCGAATCGGCAGTTTGTGCGAAGCCCGCCGCATGGCCTCACGCGCCGCAGCCTCGCTCACACCAGAGATCTCAAACAGCATCCGCCCTGGCCTGACCACCGCCACCCAGTGATCCACGTTGCCCTTGCCACTGCCCATGCGCGTCTCCGCCGCCCTCTTGGTCACCGACTTGTCGGGAAAGATCCGTATCCAGAGCTTGCCGCTGCGGCGCACATAGCGCACGATAGCCCGACGGGAGGCCTCGATCTGCCGGCTGGTCATCCAACAGGGCTCCAAGGCTTGCAGTCCATACTCACCAAAGGACACCTTATTGCCGCGGTACGCCTTGCCCTTCATGCGCCCGCGATGGTGTTTGCGGTATTTCACCCGCTTAGGCATCAACATGTAAACGAACCTCCCCCCTCACGCCGCCGCGACACTGGGCGCTTTGCGAGGCAAGATCTCACCTTTGTAAATCCAAACCTTTACGCCAATGCGACCAAAGGTGGTCAACGCCTCAACCTGAGCGTAGTCAATGTCCGCCCGCAGCGTATGCCGCGGCACACGCCCCTCACGCACGGTCTCGCTGCGAGCCATCTCCGACCCCATCAGGCGCCCAGCGCAGGTGATCATGACACCATTGGCTCCGGAGCGCATGGTGCGGCCCACCGCCTGCTTCATGGCCCGCTTGTGGGAGATGCGACGTCCAAGCTGTTCAGCAATGCTCTGCGCGACCAGGTAGGCATCTAGCTCCGGGCGAGTGATCTCCTGGACATCAATTTTCACTCGCTTGCCGGTCAGGCCCTCCAGCTTGCCCCGCAATGCCTTGATGTGCACTCCTTTGCGGCCGATGATCACGCCCGGCCGGGCCGAATGCACCCCAATCCAAATCTGTCTCGGGAAGCGCTCGATTTCGATCCTCGAGATCAGTGCCTGGGGCATTTCCTCCCAGATCACGCGCCGCACCAGACGGTCCTCTTCCAGCAAACGGGGGTAGTTTTCCCCTTCTGCGTACCAGCGGCTCCGATGCTCCTTGATGATCCCCAAGCGAAACCCCAGCGGGTGGACTTTGCGCCCCAATGTATCCCTCCTATGTGCTTCTGCTGCTTCGACTGCTCACCCCGGCGGGTCGTACCCTCAGTCGGCGAGCCCTTCCTCCAATACGACCGTGACATTCGATGAGCGCCGCAAGATGGGCTTAAACCGCCCCCGTGCTCCGAAACGCCGCCATTTTCGAGTCGGCCCCTGGTCAGCCGTGATCTCAGCGATCCAGAGGTCTTCCTGATTCAGCCCGAAGTTCTCTTCAGCATTGGCCACCGCCGAGCGGATCAGCCTGGCCACCGGCTCTGCCGCTCCTTGAGGCATAAACTGCAATAGTGCCAAGGCATCATCCACAGGCCTGCCCCGCACCTGATCAATGACGCGACGCACTTTCTGGGGCGAAATGCCCAAATACTTCCGGACCGCACGTACCTGAAACATCCCAGTTTGTTCTGCCATAATAATAGCTACCCCGCGATCGGTGTCCTACTGCCGCCGCTTGCCCTTCCTTTCCTTGGCAATGTGTCCCCGGAAGGTGCGCGTGGGAGCAAACTCCCCTAGCCTGTGGCCGACCATGTTCTCGCTGACGTAGATCGGCACGTGCCGCCGGCCGTCGTGCACTGCGATGGTATGTCCCACCATCTGGGGGAAGATGGTCGAAGCACGAGACCAGGTACGAACAACCCGCTTTTCACCCAGACGATTCATCTCTTCGATACGTCGCAGCAGCTTCGGCTGCACGTACGGCCCTTTCTTGAGCGATCTAGCCATGCGCCATCTCCAATCCTTCTAGCCTCTCCGCTTTCCTCGCCGGCGCACGATGTACTTGCCCGTGCGCTTGTTGCGCCGCGTCCGATAGCCCAGCGTGGGCTTGCCCCACGGGGTCTTGGGGCCCGGCATGCCTATGGGAGTGCGCCCCTCGCCACCGCCGTGGGGATGGGACGAGGGATCCATGGCCGAGCCACGCACCGCTGGCCGCCAGCCCAGCCAGCGCCGCCGCCCTGCTTTGCCCAAACTGATGTGAGCATGCTCCACATTGCCCACCTGGCCCACGGTAGCCATGCAGCGTACACTGATCAGGCGCACTTCACCCGAGGGGAGCCGTACGTGAGCATAGTCACCCTCTTTGGCCATCAACTGGGCCGAGGTGCCCGCCGCCCGCGCCAACTGGCCGCCGCGGCCCGGTTGCAGTTCAATGTTGTGGATCATCGTACCCAGGGGAATGTCCATAATGGGCAGGGCATTGCCCAAGCGAATCTCCGCATCGGGCCCGGACATCACCCTGTCGTCCACCATCAGACCCTGGGGGGCAATGATGTAACGCTTCTCACCGTCGGCGTAGACCAGCAAGGCGATGCGCGCCGAGCGGTTAGGATCGTATTCAATAGAGGTCACCCGCGCCGGAATGCTCACTTTGTCCCGCTTGAAGTCAATGATGCGGTAGCGACGTTTGTGGCCGCCGCCGCGATGCCGGACGGTGATCTTGCCCCGATTGTTTCGCCCGGCCCTCTTACGCATGGGGGCCAACAGCGACCTCTCGGGCTCACTGCGGGTGATCTCCTCAAATGTATACCCACTCATGTCCCGCCGCCCGGGCGAGGTGGGCTTATAGACTTTGATAGCCATAGTCTTCCCTACTTGGACAGTACCAGCACAGCTCCAGAAGCGCAGATCAACAGCACCAGATAACCTACGCCCCTTCAAAGATAGCGATCGTATCACCAGGCGCTAAGGTGACGACAGCCTTCTTCCACTTGGGCTTCTTGACCACAACACGCCGGCCATAGCGTCCCTGCTTCGGCGGCACGGTCATCATGTTCACCGAGAGCACGGTGACATCGAAGACCTCTTCGACCGCTCCTTTGACCTGCTGCTTGTTAGCGCGCCGATGAACCTCGAAAGTGTATTGGCCCAGCGTGAGTGCCTGTTTTTGCGATTTTTCTGTGATGACAGGACGCTTCAAGACTTCATACACGTGCATAGCTTGACCCTCGATCCCCTCTGTGATCTATCCCCAGATAGCCTCGATGACCTCCAGAGCCTCCAAGGGCATGAGCAAAACCTCGTGGCTCAGGAGATCCCGCACATTCAGGTAGCTGGCCAGGAGGGTTTTCACATCCGGCATGTTGCGCGCCGCAAGCACGACCACCTCGTCCTTGTCGGGCAGCAGGATCAAAGCGCTATCCTGGATGCCCAAACTATCCAAGAGGACAGCCATATCCTTGGTTCGGGGGCTCTCCATGCGCAAGCTGTCCAGGAGAATGATCTGCTCCTCGGCGGCCTTGACGGAAAGCGCCGAGCGTATCGCCAGCCGACGCATCTTGCGCGGCATTTTCTGCCGATAGGAACGGGGCTGCGGCCCGAAGACAATGCCCCCCTTGCGCCACTGCGGTGCACGGATGCTGCCTTGACGGGCACGCCCTGTCCCTTTCTGCCGCCACGGTTTACGACCGCCGCCGCTCACCTCGCCGCGCTTTTTCGTTTTATGCGTGCCCAGGCGAGCATTGGCCAACTGGCGTAGGAGCGCCTGGTGCATCACAGATTCGTTGATCGGGGCGGCGAAGATTGCCTCTGCCAACTCCGTCTCGCCAACTCTTTCCCCGACCATGTTATAGACCGGAACCAACATCGCCCTCTCCCGTTACCGACAAACCTATCCCTGCTTGCGGGCCTCTTTGATGAGCAATAGACCCTTCTTCGGCCCAGGCACAGCCCCCCTGACCACCAGCAGGTTGCGTTCTGGGTCTACTTTGACCACCCGCAGGTTTGGGGCTGTCACGCGAGCGTTGCCCATGTGACCCGGCATGCGCTTGCCCTTGCGCACGTGGCCCAGACGGGTGCCTGAACTCACCGCCCCCGGCGCCCGCTCACGATCGGACTGACCATGGGTCTTCGGCTGCCGCCTGAAGCCATGCCGCTTGATACCACCGGCAAATCCCCGCCCCTTGGACGTGCCGGTTACATCCACCAGCTCGCCTTCATCGAAGATGTTGACGGTGATTTTCTGACCCTCTGCGTAATCCTCGATGCCGGCCACCCGTATCTCGCGCAGGATGCGCAGTGGCGGCAAATGGTTCTTGCGCAGGTGCTCCAACTGCCCCCTGGTCAGACGTTGGGGCTTGGTTTCCTCAAAACCTAACTGAATGGCCCCGTAGCCGTCTCGCTCTTCCGTCTTCACCTGGGTGACAAAACAAGGCCCAGCCTCGATGACGGTCACGGGAATGACCTCACCCCGGTCATCGAAAATCTGGGTCATGCCCACTTTCCTACCCAAGATACCTCTCATGCTACCTCCCATGGGACTGTTAGCCTGGGCTCAAGCCACATCATCCCTGTTTGATTCGTAGTTCGCAATGCCTGGCTCCATGGACGTATGACTTGTACCCGCCCATTCATCGCGCATTACGATTTACGCATCATAACTTGATTTCAATGTCCACCCCTGCCGGCAGGTTCAGGCGCATCAGGTTATCAATGGTCTTCGCTCCCGGCTCCATGATGTCAATCAGCCGCTTATGCGTGCGGATCTCGAACTGCTCCCGCGAATCCTTGTCAATGAACGGGGAGCGAATCACGGTGAACTTCTCGATCTTCGTGGGCAGTGGGACAGGGCCCATAACCACGGCGCCGGTCCGCTCGACCGCATCTACGATCTGCTGCACGGAGTTGTCCAGAACCCGATGATCGTACGCTTTCAGTTTGATGCGGATCTTCTGTGTCATAATCTCCTCTGCCTGTCACCCTGCACGACAGCTCTCACGCTGAGACTGCTGCACTCTACTCGATGATCTTGGTCAACACGCCGGCGCCAACCGTCCGACCACCCTCGCGAATGGCGAACCGGCTTCCTTCCTCCAGGGCCACCGGAACAATCAGCTTCACCTTCAGGTTCACGTTGTCGCCCGGCATCACCATCTCCACCCCCGCCGGC
>JACKQG010002793.1_pt1 | contig 22188 bp, 20 predicted proteins | sample 8237621 | NCBI WGS metagenome assembly JACKQG01 (sample SAMN15677084, study PRJNA649215) | marine metagenome | biome: marine; feature: Black Sea; material: saline water; isolation source: suspended particulate matter (SPM) from the Black Sea western gyre | collected 2013-06-09/2013-06-10 | depth... | reverse complement strand
GCCCGCCGGCGGAGATCATGAAAATGAAGCGATCATAAAAAACCGGAACAGACTATTGACAAGTGCGCGGTGAGAGTGAGCATGTCCGTTCTTTCCTAGAAAGGATTAAAGAGATATATTCTCTATATGGTGGCTGTAGCTCAGTTGGTTAGAGCACTGGTTTGTGGTACCAGGGGTCGCGGGTTCAAGTCCCGTTAGCCACCCCATCCTTCGCTTTTTGATTCAAAAAGCTACGGATGGCAGGCCAAAAGCGAGTGATTAGACATTGCTCCATGACTTCGAACGCTCCCACTCAAAGAGCGCAGGATGCCCCTCTAAGCCCAGTCCGGATTAAAACGCGAAGATTCAAGTTTTCCTCAGTTCAACCTTGGCAACGATGCGGGCCCCGCCATTCAATGATGTATGTCGACCTGCACGAATCTGGATTTTGAATTGAGCTTCTTTGAGAGCCTGCACCAACGCATGCCCAGGGATATACGGGTGGCTTCTATTTTGGCGCACATCTACACAAAGGCTGGACGCATCGATTCAGGCCTGAAAATGGATCGGAAGCTCGTCCGGCTCGACCCGAAGGATCCCACTGCCCACTACAATCTCGCCTGCAGTCTTTCTTTAAAGGGGCGCAAGGCGGACGCGGTCAAGGTGCTCCGTGATGCCATTGCATTGGGGTATGAAGATTTCAACTGGATGCAGCATGATCCTGATCTGAACGGTTTGACGGATTATCCCGGCTTTCGACAGCTCTTGGGGGATTTAGAGATTGGCTAGGTGCTCGTCTCCTATTTGGGCACGGCGCGCGCGGCCATCACGAACGCCCAACGATTGAGCACGAGCCGCAGCGCAGCGCAATACCGTGCTCAAAGAACGAAAATCTTTCAGTCAAGTTTGTTGGGATGAGCTTGCTGCGCAAGAGGGAGCCTTTTAAAGACTTACTGCATGCCCAAACTTAAGCCGAGCCACGACACTGCGGTCGTCGAAGTCATTGCCCTGTCTGGCTTTGACAAAGCTTTGGCCTACGCCGTGCCGCCTACGTGTAAGGCGACGCTCAAAGTGGGCTCGCTCGTGCGTATTCCGCTCCGCCGCCGTAGCGAGCTCGGTGTTGTTCTACGCTTCGGCACCGAGCAAGTGGTGCCGCCCGGGAAGCTGAAGATGCTCTTCGAGGTGGTGCAGCCCTATCCGGTGCTACCGCCCGATTTGATAGAGCTCTTCCGCTGGGCGCAGCAATACTATGCCGCTACTCCGGAAGCGATCTTGGAAACGATGATCCCCGCCGCCATCCGTAAGGGGATGAAGTCGAAGACCCGCCTCTACATCTCCAAGGGCAAAGCGCCGACCGCCGAGGCGCTCGAGGCGCTCGAAAAGCGCGCACCAAAGCAGGCTGCACTGCTCAAATTCATCCGCCAGCAGATCAAACCCTTACCCCGCGCCGACATCCTCAAAGCCATGAAGCTCAGCGCTTCTGCCTGTGACGGGCTGGTGACCAAGGGCTTTTTACGGGAGACCGACACTGAAGAAGAGCGCGTCGCCTATGGGGATGAGCTGGGCTCGGAGGAGACAGTCGTCAGCGAGACGCGCCCTACATTGACCGATGAGCAGCAAGCTGCCGTAAGCTCCATTAACGATGCCATCGCGGCGGATGCGTTCAGCGTGCGCTTGCTCCATGGCGTCACTGGTTCGGGTAAGACCGAAGTTTATCTACACGCCATCGAGAAGATCGTGGCCGAGGGAGGCGGCGTCATTTTCCTCGTGCCCGAGGTGGCACTGGCACCACAGACCGTCGGCCGGGTCCGCGCGCGGCTGGAAGCCCGCGGCGTCCACACCGTGGTCTGGCACAGCCACCTCTCGGAAGGAGAGCGCTATGACGCCTGGAAGGCGCTGGCCAGTGGTGAAGCCCATGTGGTGGTCGGTGCACGCTCGGCCGTCTTCGCGCCCGTGCAGAACCTCAAGCTCATGATTGTCGACGAGGAGCACGAGCCCTCTTACAAGCAGGAGGAGTCGCCCCGCTACAACGGGCGCGACGTGGCCGTCTATCGAGCGCACATTAACAAATCCGTTTGCGTGCTCGGTTCGGCCACGCCTTCGCTCGAATCGCTCTACAATGTCGAGCGGGGCAAATACGCCGTCGATCGCATCCTCAACCGGGTCGACCACCGGCAGCTACCCAAGATCCATCTGGTCGACATGCGCCGTGAGGGGCTTACGGGTAAAGGGCCGTCGCCCATTTCGCGCACTTTGGCCGATAAATTAGTCGATCGTTTCGAGAAGAAAGAGCAGAGCATTCTCTTTCTCAACCGTCGTGGTTTTTCCACTAGTATCCTTTGCCCGGACTGCGGCTATGTCGCTAGCTGCGAGCATTGCAGTATCCCCATGACCTTCCACCGCACGGACGGCAAGCTCCGCTGCCACCTTTGCGCCGAGCACCGCGAAGCTCCGTTCAAGTGTCCCGAGTGTCAATCGGTCAACATCCGAAAGAAGGGGCTCGGCACCCAGAAGATCGAGGACATTGTCCAAAAAATCCTACCTCGCGCCAAGATCGTGCGGATGGACGCCGACTCCATGTCGAAGAAGAACCTCTACCGGAAAATCCTCAACGACTTCCGGATCGGCAAGATCGACCTCCTCGTCGGCACCCAGATGATCGCCAAAGGGCTCGACTTCCCCAACGTCACCTTGGTCGGACTCGTCGACGCCGACAAATCCCTTCATGTGGAGGACTTTCGCGCGGCTGAGCGCACCTTTCAGCTTATTGTGCAGGTCTCCGGCCGCTCTGGTCGCGGCGACCGCGCAGGCGAGGTCGTTATCCAGACGCACACGCCCCATGCCCCGCCCATTCAGTTCGCCCGCAAGTCCGACTTCGACGGCTTCCAGCTCGAAGAGCTGGAGCAGCGCCGTGAGTTCAATTATCCGCCGTTCCGTCACCTCATTCGCCACCTCTTTCGCGGACGCAATCCAGACAAGGTCAATTTCTATATCGAGCAATGGCTCAAAGTGGTGGAAGAGGAAATGGACGGGCAGCTTGAGATCCGCGGTCCCGCCCCTGCGCCGATTGAAAAAATCCGCGACGAATACCGCTTCCAGCTCTGGTATTTCGCCCCCAGCGCCAGCCGAGTGATTCAGAAAATCGCCGCTCTGCGCGCAGGTTTCAAGATGGATAAGGACGTCATCGACCTGATCGACGTTGATCCGATGAATATGTCGTAAGGATGGTAGCCAATGTGTGCAGGGCGGGACCCTGACTCCAATAAGCGCGGCATTGGGCAAGGGCACCGAGTCCGATTCTTTATAGATAGTAAGGCAGCCCAAAGAGCAGGAAAATAAACAGCACGATCCCGAGCACGAAAAAAAGGAAGCAGCCGACTTTCGCCCGCAGTAGTTCGTTCTGAGTCTTGGCTTGGTAGGTGGGCTCGATTTCCGGTTCCGGTTCGACCTTGGGTAGAGGCGTTTGACTTTCGGTCGAGCTGGTTTCGAGGGCTTGGCTCTTTTCGGCGGACTTTCTGAGCGGTTCGGTTTCCGACCTTTCGACCTGCGGCTTTAATTCGAAGATCTTCGCGTCCAGCCAGTCCAGGTGCTTTTGGATCTGTTCGCGCTGCCGTTTGAGTTCTTCGAGTGAGATGGCCATGTTCGGATAGAGTCAGAATGACTACGAAAAACGAGAAAGACGCGAAACTAAAAATACGCTTCGATTCTAGTTCCCGAGACATTCAGCGGACGCGACAGAGCGCGTCCCTCCGAAAGGAGATAGAGCTTCACCCGGAGGGACGACCTCCGTGTCGTCCGTGCCTGGCGTGCGCCGTTCGGATTCCGAGATCGGCCCGCACAAAAAATCCCGCTTCTTGCGAAGCGGGATTGGAAAGTGTTTTGGGAGGATCGCCAGTCTTGAACTTAAGCGACGGCTTCTTCGACTACGTTAATCTTGCGGTGGGTTTTATCAAAAGCCACACGACCATCCTTCAGGGCGAAGAGAGTATGGTCGCGACCCATGCCGACGTTGGCGCCGGGGTGGAAGCGTGTGCCACGCTGACGGATAATGATGTTACCTGCTACGACGACTTCGCCGCCGAATTTTTTAACGCCGAGGCGCTTTGCGTTGCTGTCGCGTCCGTTGCGTGAAGTTCCTTGTCCTTTTTTATGTGACATCGTTCAGTATCTCCTAGTACTTGAGGTTATCCGTTGATGGATTCGATTTTGATAACAGAAAGGTGCTGGCGGTGACCGCGGCGCTTCTTGTAGCCTTGACGACGCTTCTTTTTGAAGACGACAACCTTCTTGTCTTTCTTGTTTTCGAGAATGGTGACCTTAACCGAGGCACCATCGACGAGCGGGCTGCCGAAGCGAGCGTCCGCACCTTCACCAATCATGAGGACTTCGTTGATGTCGATCGTGTCGCCCGCTTCCGTTCCTGGGAAGGAGTTTACTTTGAGGACATCGCCTTCAGTTACGGTAAATTGGCGACCTTGTGTTTTGATAGTGGCTTTCATGGGAAAAGGGGGAGAGCAAATCGTGCCCAAGCGCGAAATCAAGCTGTTTTTTGCCCGATTCGCAGGTTTTTTTGGGTGGGAGCTGTTCAGATTAATCGATCACAACTTGCGAAGGGTCGTATCCGACTTTCGGGTAGCTGAGGTGCATGTCCTCGAGGCAGGCCACCACGATGCGGGCGACGAGTAGGTTGCGCGCCCATTTTTTGTTGGAGGGGATGATATACCAGGGCGCGTAGGAGGTGCTGGTCTTGTTGAAGACTTCTTCGTAGGCATTGACATATTCGTCCCACTTGGCCCGGGCGACGAGATCGGACTGGTCGAATTTCCAGTTCTTTTCCGGGGTGTCGAGGCGCTCCTGCAGGCGTTGCTTCTGAGTGTCGCGGTCGATGTGGAGGAAGAACTTGAGGATCACGGTGTCCTCGTCTGAGAGCATGTGTTCGAAATCGTTGATGTGGCGGTAGCGCTTGCGCCAGACCTCTTCGGGCCTGAGCTTGTTGACGCGGACCGCGAGTACATCTTCGTAGTGGCTGCGGTCGAAAATCATGATCTCGCCCTTGGAGGGGGCTCGCTTATGGATCCGCCAGAGGTAGTCGTGTGCCAGTTCACGGGTGGAAGGCTTTTCGAAGCTGGCCACATGGACGCCCTGTGGGTTGACTCCGCGGAAAACGGCACGGATGGTACCGTTTTTACCACTGGTATCCATGCCCTGCAGGACGAAGAGGAGCTTTTTGCGGCGATCGACGAAGAAGCGTTGCTGGAGATCGGCGAGACGTTCGTGCAAGCTGGAAAGCTCTTGTTTGGCTGTGGTCTTATCCTTCGGTAGTTCGGCCCAAGGGTCAGAGGATACCTTGGCGATTGTGTTGTTTTGGGTTTTGGTGATCCGGTAGGCATCGAAGTCGCTGAGTTTCATGGTGGGTTCGTTACTGTGCTGGTTCGAGGGTAAGGTCAATGGTGGACTATTTGCGAACGTAGACCATGACGATTTCGCCTTCGCGCGAATAGAGTAGTCCGGTGAATTCCCGGTTCGGTTCGCGGTAGTAGTTCAGAAAGGATTCGTAGAATTCGTCGGGAATATAGGCGGTGATCTGTCCGCCGTCTTCGCCCTCGTAGGCAGTTTGCAGGACGACAGAGCGGAAACTCTCGGGGCTTGCTGCATCACTTTGCGCGACGGAGGCCACGCGGACGGTGACTTCTTGGTCGAGGTAGGTATCGAGCTCGGCTTGATAAAAAGCCACAGTAAAGGCTGGGGGCGGCGGATCTTTGGTTATAATCAGGTGGCTGAAACCGGCCAGGGTATTGGCGCTGATGCCGGGGATCTCGACGAGCGACTCGATGCTGTTGATGGGCCGTGCGCCGATTATGCGCGCGGCCAGAGCGGGGCCGATTCCAGGAAGAGTCTGGAGCTCCAGGGATGACGCCGTGTTGATATTGGTGCGCTCTTTGAGCGGGATGGTGCCGCTGCCGTTGAGTTCAGAGGCGTCCGATGCTTCGGTGGCGGCGCTGAGTGCCTCCAATCCCGACATTTGCATCGAAGCGGCAGCCAGTGCCCAGATACCGTGTTCTTCGCGTTGAGCTGCCCGTTCATTGTTTTTCAGCCGACCGAGGAAAGTGCGCGGAGTGACGCCGCCCGGCCAGCGGTCTTCGGTCGGCTTGCCGTAGAGCCGGGCAAGTCCGGCGCGCATCAGCTCGGTCGAGAGGAATTGATCACCTTTTTGGATGAGAGCGAAGTAGCGCTTGTTCCGGCTGCTGCCGCGGGCGTCCTCCCACTTGGTGATCACAGTGAACTCACCGCGCAGGAATTTCCGGGTGAAGTCTTTCGCGAGATTGCCCGCATCGGTGACTGCTTCTTCAGGGATGGCGAAGTAGCGCGCCTGTTCGCGCACGCGGTCGATGTAGGACACATTTGTTTCCAGCGCGTCCACATAATAGAGGCGGAAGGTGAATGTCTCGTCGCCGTATTTGACGAGGAAGCTGTCGCCGTCGTTAATAGGGGAACTCACCAGCCGACAGCCTGCGAGCACTTCCCACACGCCTTCAACTTGTTCAACTGCCCGCCCGGTCAGGCTGAGCGAAAAGAAACAGAGCACAATGAGCAGCATCCGCATGCGATCGGTTGTAGGGAAGTGGGGAAGTCTGGCAAGGCTGCTCTTGAGGTTCCTTGTTTTAACTTTACGAGCGAACTTATTAAAAGCTGCTAAAGCGTATAGAGCCGTATCTCAGAGTGCTTGCTGAAGCTGCGCACTACGTAGCCCGCAGCTTCAGCAAGGGTTTCTCCTAGCTGTATCAGAGCACAAAAAAACCGCGAAGCGCTTTCGCGGCTTCGCGGCTGGGGAATGAAAAGCGTCGTCAACAGGCTTACTTCGCGCTGAGCTGCTCGAGGATTTTGTAGTTGCGCTGCACCATTTGGCTCGGGTCTTCGAGGAGGCCGGCGGCGATGCGGGCATTGTCGAGCAGTTGTTTGCTGATCAGCGAGGCAAGTTCACCGTTGCTCTCGTGGAGGCCGGCCAGGTTCTTGACTAGTGGGTGACGCGGGTTGACTTGGAGCTTGACCGGAGGTTCGGCGCCCATGTCGGGGCCGCCTGTCTTTTGCTGCATGGCCTTCATCATCTTGCGCATCTGCGCGGTCATCATCTTGTCGGCGTTAACGATCATGGCCGGGCTGCCAACGAGGCGGTCGCTGGCGGAGACTTCAGAGACTTCATCGCCGAGCGTTTCTTTGATAAAGGCGCAGAGCGCTTCTGATGCGGAGGCTTCAAGGGCTTCGCCCTTGTCGGCGTCGGTCTCGGGCGCAATAGCGTCAAGGTCGATTTCGTCGCTATCGGCGGAGACAAAGTTCTTTTCTTCGAATGCACGGGCGTGGTTCATGACGAACTCGTCGATTGGCTCGTAGAGGTAGAGCACCTCAATGTTGCGGGCCTTGAATGCTTCGATGTAAGGGCCGCTCTCGATGGCCTCCCGGCTCGGGCCGAAGAGGTAGTAGATTTCTTTCTGGCCTTCGGGTGCACGGGAGAGGTAGTCGCTCAAACTGGTCGTCGTGCCCTTCTCGGTGTAGGAGGACTCATAGCGAAGGAGCCCGAGCAGCTGGTCGCGGTGAGTAAAGTCGGTCGTGACGCCTTCCTTGAGGAAGAGGCCGAAGTTCTGCCAGAAGTCATTATACACTTCGGGCTCTTTCTTCGCCTTTTCCTCAAGGGTCTTGAGGAAGCGTTTGGTGATGACCTTGTTCAACTTCTGAATGAGTGAGCTGTCCTGCATCGACTCGCGGGAGATGTTGAGAGGGAGGTCGGCGCTGTCGACGACGCCACGGACGAAGCGGAGCCAGTCAGGGAGTAAGTTCTTCGGCTCACTGTCGATCAGGACCTTACGGCAATAGAGCGCGACGCCTGGCTCCATGCGGCCGAAGCCGAAGCCTTCCATGTTTTCGGTCGGCGCGAAAATCAAAGCGTTAATCGAGAGCGGGGCGTCAGCCGAGAAGTGCAGCCAGAAACGGGGCTCGTCAAAGGCTTTGGCCTGAAATTTGTAGAACTCTTTGTATTCCTCGTCGCTGATGTCGCTCTTGCTCTTGAGCCAGATGGCACCGACGGTGTTGAGCTTGTCACCCTCAACCAAAACAGGGAACTGTACGAAAGCGGAATACTTTTTGATGATTGCTTCGAGACGTGCCTTCTTTGCGAAATCTTTGTAGGCATCCTTCAGGGAGATGACGATACGAGTGCCGCGGCGCTCGCCGTCGACTGGCTCGATCTCGTAGGCTCCGGAGCCGTCACTTGACCAGCAATAGCACTGGCCTTCTTTGTGCCAGCTGCGGGTATAGACTTTGACCGAGTCGGCCACCATGAAGACCGAATAGAAGCCGACACCGAACTGGCCGATGAGGTTGTCGTTGCGCTCGCCGCTCGCTTTGAGGGCGTTAAGGAAAGCCTTCGAACCGGAGTGCGCGATGGTGCCGAGGTTCTCGATGAGCTCGTCGTGCGTCATGCCAATGCCGAAGTCACGAATCGTGATCTCGCCGGCCTCTTCGTCGGAGGTCACTTGGATCTCGAGGTCGAGATCGGGGTCGAATACATCGGCATCCTTTTCAGCGACTTGGGTGTGGCGCAGTTTTTCTGTGGCGTCTGAGGCATTAGAGACGAGCTCACGGATGAAGATCTCTTTGTCCGTGTAGAGCGAGTGGACGACGATATCGAGGACTTGCTTAACCTCGGCTTGGAATTCGTGGCGTTCAGGTGCTTGTGTGGGCATATTTTTTTGGCTCTGTTAGATTTGAATATATTTAAGGACGGCCGAGGGCGCGTTCAAGGGAATGGGTCGATTTAATCCCAAAAGAGCGTGTTAGTTTAATGCCGTAATTATAAAAATCAAGAGTTGTGATCCTTTGATCCATGTCTAATCTTTAACCTCATGAAACAGAGATTAAATATCATGTGTCAGGCGGTTCTCCTGCTGGTTGCGACCGTGCACTTTACTGGGTGTGTGGCGATTGTAGCAGGCGTGGGCGGCGCCGCGATAGGTGGCACTGCGTATGCGATGGGCGACTTGGCTGTGCTGGTGGATGCGTCGCCGGAGCATCTCGAGCGGGCGATCAAGCAAGGGGGGCGAGATATGGATTTGCAGTATATACATGGATCGGGCGATGCGCGTTCCGGGAGCTACCTATTTCGGGATACGAATGATCAAAAAATCACCGTGACCTATAAGACCATGTCTCCGGTTTACTATGAGCTGAGCATTCGTGTTGGCACATTTGGGGATGAAGCGATGTCCCAGAGCTTGCATCAAGCGATCCAGAAGCATTTGTAGCCTCCTCTAGCGGAATTGGTTTTGTTCCGCCCGGTAGTGGTAGTCGGCTGCTGCCAGATAGCTACACAGTTGTGCCGATTCGATGTCGTGGGTGCGGCATAGATCCTCCAGTGAGTCGGCTTGATTGCGCAACTCGGTGTTGACGAGACCGACAAGAAGATGGGGGTCGATTCGCTGGAACTGACTCCAATCCATCGTGGCGCGCAGGCTTACTTTTCGATAGCCGTCTCTTCGGGGAGGCCGCGAAAGACAAGTTCATTGACCAACGCGGTGCCGCTGGTGTAGGCGGCAAAACGTGCGAGGTAGTCTTCGGATTGATTCAGAGCCTCGTCGTCGCTGGCGATCTCCGGTACGACCGTTTCGGCCACATAGACGAAGATGCCGCTGTCGCCGATGGTGAGCATCGGTGAGACTTCGCCAGTCTGCATGCTCTGGGCTTGCTCTAGGGCGCTACGGTTGAGTTCGCGGGGCGCGTCTTGAGCGATAAATGTTTCGTAGGATTCGGGGCGGAGCCCTAAAGCTTCGGCGGCCTCGACGAAACTTGAGTCCTTCGCTAGTTGGGCTTCCAATTCGGTTTGGAGGCTTTCACCTTTTTCGTTGAAGAGACGACGTTTTTCATCGGCCATGTAGTCGGCGGTGACTTCAGCCTGCACGGCTTCGAAAGAGGGGATCTCCGGAGCCATACGGCCTTCGTAAATCAATACAGCATAGCCACCTTCGACTGCGTAGGCATCGGAATAGTAGCGGTTACCGCCCAGAGCGAAAGCCGATTCAAGCAGCTCGGGTGAAAGCGCCCGTTGGCGGGCACCGGCTAGAGTGTAGGGCTCGATCTTGATCAGGCTGACGCCGGATTCACTCAGTAAGGTATTGAAAGCGGCTGACTCGCCTTTGATCTGGTCGCGGTAGAGGGCGTAGGCGAAGCTCTGGGCTGCTTCGTTGGCGATGCGCGCTTCCTGCTCTTTCAGATAGCTCTGAGCGACAGCCTCACGCACATCAGCGTAGGTGACGGGGATGTCGGCTTCCGCTGCCTCGCCTTCGGCCGTAGCGGGTTTAGGGTTGGCGGCTTTGTAGTCGGCCACAAAATCCGCGCGGTTGGCAATGAAGTGTTCGCGCAGCTCACCCTCGGTGGCTTCGGGCACTTGAGCTTCGTATTGATTCTGGTCAAAGAAAACGTAGCTGGCTTTGATCCGTTCAGGGATTTCGTAGCGCAGATTGTTACTTTCGTAGTATTCGCGGATAGTGGCTGCGTCCTCAGCGATTTCCGGCGTAAAACCTGAGTAGCTCAGCTCTGCGGTCTTGAGGGTGTATTGTGTGCGGCTACGCTGCGTTTGGGCGAGGGCTTCGGATGGCAACAAGTAGCCTGGGCCCGAGAGGACCGCGCCGATTTGGTTGATGCGGTAATCTTCTTCCAGAACGAGGAGGACGAGGCCTTGCGGGGTGCGTGGGTTGGACTCAATATTATCAACAAAACTGGTGTAGGCGTCTGCACTGAACTCACCATCTGCGCCGCGGAAGGCGTTTTTTGTGGTAATGAAGTCGGCCAAGCTCGCTTGGTCAGGGGCGGGCACGCCGAGCTCATCAGCCAGGTGGAGCAGGGCGATGCGGCTGGTCAGCTGTGATTGAAACTGCTCCTCGCTGCGGATTTGCTGCCCGTTGAGGAAAGCGCTTAGTTGCACTTTCTCGATGATCACCTCGCGCTCGCGGGGGGCATTTAGGTCGATCCCGTAAAAGAGATTTTCCTGGTAACCGCTACGGTCGGTCGTGCAACCGGGTGTGTTGCCAATGGTGAAGACAAAGGCGACGATAATAAGAGCCAGCAGAGAGAGAAATATCCAGCGGCCGTGGCGAATGAGGTGATTTTGTATCCAAGAGATCATGAGAGGCGAAAAAGCGGTGGAGGTTAGATTCCCTTTTTAAACTGTCAACCTATTGCTGGCCTTCCAATAAGTCACGCAAAGTCAGGCTCGCCTTTGGGCAGTCCCTAAGGGTAAGGACTTCGTCCAGATACATGCGCAGGATGGGGTCGTTACTGGAGACAAGGTCAGTGCCTTCGTTGTTACCGTAAGTTTCGATACTCTCCTTGAAGCTGGCGAGGGTCACATTCTCAGCCGGGCAACCTGGCTGGTAGGCGTGGTCGCGCTCTTCTTCGGAGTTTTGATCTTCGATTTGGCTAAGGAAGCCGATCGCACATAGCCGCTGAATGCTGGAGTTCAAAATATGGCTGGGGATACGTAATTTCTTGAGAAGTTCACTCGTCCGGATCGGTGGAGATCCGCTTTTAAAGCGCTTCATCACGAGCATCAGCACACTGAGTGAGATCAGCTCCCGGGAGCGCTCGCTGGTTTTCTGCCAGGCATTCTCATTGGTCAGAAAGTCGGCGTTTTGCACGGCGTAGGTGACTTGGCCGCCGAGTAGAATGAGCAACCAGAAAATATACAAGCCCAGCATCAGCACCACGATGATGCCAACCGATCCGTAGAGGCTTCGAGTGTCGACCACGCGCTGCACGTAGAGAAACGAGAGCATGTTATAGAGATTAAGCAGTAGGACGACGAGGGCGCCGCCCGCGAAGGCAGGGCGCCAGTCGACCTTTGTATTTGGGATGAAGCGGAAGAAAAAGCCCAAAAGAGTCGTCAGCAGGATGAAAGCGAAGACCGGTGAGAGGAAGAGCGCCGCCGCGTTGAATAACTCGCCGAATGGCAGGCGTTCGGTGAACGCGAGGATTCTCGGCAGCGTAAAGAGCGTCAAGGACGCGGCGCCTAAGACCGCGCCCAGACTGATGAAGGTCCAATAGACAACGATGCGCTCGCCTAATTTACGGCCTTTTTCTACGCCCCAGAGAGAGTTAAAAGAGCCCTCAATGGAGCTGAGCACTTGAATGCCGATGACAAAGAGCATGAGCGAGCCAACCACCCCGACGGTGCCTGATTGCGCAGCGGAGATGAAGTTGTTGATCAACTCCGTCATTTCAGGCGCGAGTTGTGTATTGTCTCCAGCGACTGTTCCCTCGCTGCCCAGAGCGATCTGCGGCGCTGCGTAGGCGATCGCCTTGGTGATCGCGTCGACTGCCAGATTTTCGTCGCCCTGGTCGACGACAAAGCCCGATACCATAATGCCGAGGGCGATTAGCGGCCCCAAGCCAATCAAGGAATAGAAAGTCAGGGCGGCTGCCTGCACGGGGATTTTATTTCGTCTCAAGCCCTGCCAGGTCAGTGTAAGAATACGGAGCAGGTAATACGAGCGTGCGCGCATGCTGCGATGTCCGAGGTCGTCCAACTCCCAGATTTCTCTGAGCATCAGCTCACGTAGCCGCATCATATACGACTTGATTGGATTCAAAATACGCAAGATAGAAGACCTTTCTGCCGAGTTGTTTTTGCTGTGCAAAATGGGCCTGTTAGTTGGTGATTAGATTCAGTGTGATGCCATCAAAAAAACCATCGAACCGGCCGTTTAGTGCGAGGTAGGCGAGCCAGGCGTTGCCACCAATGCCGAGGACGAGGGCCAAGATCATGGTGCTCAGGCTTTGCGAAATCGTTGCGAGGAAGATGCCGATGGCGGCCGCCGCCGTCAGGCCCATCAGGAGGGGGTCGCCCAGGGCCCAGCCAACGTAGAGGCCGAAGCCTAGGGTGAGCATCGCTCGCCCGCGTGCCAGCGGGAAGACTTCCGTTACCGAAAGGATGAGCAACACGCCCAAAATCAAATCGAAGATGCCGATCAAGATCGTCGGGTAGTTGAAGAGATGGGCGATGGCGCCATCATTGATCGCAGCTCGGAGGACAGGCATGAGTGACAAAATCATGAAAAGGGCGGAGAAGATCATCATAATCCCCAAGCCTGCGGCAGATAGCTTGGCCGCGTGTTCGAAGCTTTTTTTCTGGCGGGTCCGCTTGCGCCTCTCCTCGGTCCCGCCCTCTGCGGCGAGGAGCATGGACTCAATATCCAATCCGGAAACTTCTTCTTCTTCTTCTTCTTCTTCTTCTTCTCGCTTTTCTTCTTTCTGAATCCTTAACGTAAGCTTCTCCCGTTCTGGGAAAACTTTGCTACGCAATGCGTCATTCAGCGCGATGGGAATCCATTCTTCGCGCTCCACGTCGTAGTAGAGGGTGTTCGGGTTGATCTGGCCAGCCTCAGCAAGTGTCTCCAGCTTCGGGATGTCAAAAGGACCGCGAGACTCGTCTTGCTCGGGTATACGTATGTAATAGTGGGACATAATTCGTTTTAGATAATCGAGCTGCCTGATGTGATTAGGCCAGTCCCTTTAATGTGCAGCAAGCGCAAAGCAAGTTGCCCTGTGGCGGAGACAGCTAATTCAAACAATAATATAATTTTTACTCAGAAAAGCTGGAAGGGCACTGCTTTTGCTAACTCTTTTCGAGAGTGCGCATTCTAATTCTAACCTCGGCCTATCCGCCTCTGAGTTATGGGGGGCATGATGAGCGTTGCAGGCAAACGGTTAATTGTTTGGCGTCAATGGGTCATCAAGTTCAGGTTCTGACGTCGGATCATCGTTTGCCTCCGATGGGCTTACCAGGAAGTAAAGGAGTGTTTCGGGAGCTCAGGCTTTTTACTGAACCGACGGCGAATCCTTTACTTGGCCATTCCTATGGAGCGACGCTCGCGCACGAGCGTTACAATGCGGAGATTCTGGAGAGTCGTGTCCGTCGTTTCAAGCCCGATGCGGTTTATGTCTGGAATATGGAAGGCCTATCGAAGTCGCTGCTTTTCCGCTTGCAGGACAAGGGGCTCCGGGTGGTCTACGATCTGCACTCGGATTGGTTGCTCCCTGCGAACTTCAATCGCGATCCTTGGTATCGCTGGTGGTTTGCGAATTCGAGTCAACGCTCCGAAATATACCGCACATTACTCAGTAGCGTCGGGCGAGTGCGCCGTGTTATGGAGATGTTGCCCATCGGTGCAGTGAATAGCCTAGACCTCAGTGCCAGCTATGTGGTGAGTGATTGGTTGCGTGGGCATTTGTCTAAAAACGGATTATCCGTGGCCAAAAGCTTGCCGCGGATTTACCCGGCTTTGGACCTGAAGAAGCTTTCGCCCAAAAAGTCCTTCCGCAGGCGAAGACGGTTTGTTTGGGCGGGGCGATTGAATGCGTTCAAAGGTGCAGATATCGCGGTCGACGCAATCGGTATTTTAAAGGAGCGTGGGATCGATGTCTCGCTGGACCTCTTTGGGATGGGCAAACCCAGTGAGCGCAAAGCTAAGCGCCAGCGTATCGAGGCGGCTGGCTTAATGGATCGGGTAACGATGCGTGGTATCCGTTCCGGGGAAATGGCTGAGCATTACGCTCATTATGATGCATTACTTTACACCAGTCGTTGCGCTGAACCCTTTTCTATGACGGTGCTGGAAGCGATGCTTTCGAACGTGCCGTGTATCGTCGCAAATATTGGGGGCAACCAAGAGCTCTTGGAGCATGCAAAGAACGCCCTTTTCTTTGAAGCGGGTGATGCTCGGTCCCTGGCAGACGCAGTGGCTGGGTTCATGCAACTCGAGGATGGTGGGCGCAATCTGGCCGAATGTTCGATTCAAAGATTGCAGGCGGAGCGAACGGTGGATGCGTTTTGTCGACACATTGAGCCGTTCTTAGCCGCGCAGTCTTAGCTGAATGGCCAGAAGAGGCTTCTCCGGTATCGGCTTATTGTTCTACATCCGGCGTCTCTTGCTCGAACCCGTGGATGTGCTCCGTTTCATGCGGCGTCGAGACCACTTTATAGATACACCAAGCGAGCAGCGTGCTGACCGAGGCTACTGAGAGAATCATGATTATCCAACCTGCTGCAGTCATAGCTTATTTCTCCTTGTTCAGTTTCTTGTAGTCGGGATTGAGCGCTACGATGAAGATGAAGAGCCCGGCAACCAGCGCGATCAGTCCCACACTCAAGCGGGCAACCGTATTGGGCTCGATGAAGAGATCCATGACATAGCCGCTGTACCTTGCCTCGCCTGTGCGGAAATCGATGCCGAAGACATTCGCCGCCACCCAGAGTGTGAAGATGGCAATCAGGAAAAGTGGGCTCACATATTTCATAATAAATTTGAAAAATGCCGGTATGCGGATCGCCGCGCCCTCATGCGCCCAAGCAAAGCCTTTTTCAATCCCTACGATCCACCCGAAGATGATGATCTGGATCGTCGATAGAACAAAGATCAAAAAGGTGCCGACCCAGAAATCCATCGTGTCGAGTGCTTTGACGTCCTGGCTGAAATAGACCACGAACCCGCAGCCCACGGCTGTGATTAGACCCAGGATAGCGACAGATTGCTTGCGGTTGATCTTCATCGCTTCTTCGAGAAAGGCGATGCCCGGCTGCAGCATCGAGAGTGAGCTGGTGACCGCTGCGAGGAAAAGTAGAAAGAAGAAGAGGAAACCAAACAATTCACCAAAGGCCATGTTGGCGAAGACCATCGGCAGCACTTTGAAGCCTAGGTCGAAGGTGCCCATACCGGCCACACCGGCCACCCCAAGGAAAGTTACCGCCGCGGGCAGAGTGATGAGCCCACCCAGTGCGACCTCGCAGAACTCGTTCGCGCTCGTCGCGGCCAGACCGCTTAGCACGACATCGTCCTTCTTATTTAAGTAGCTGGAGTAGGTGATGATGACACCGAAGCCGACGGAAAGAGAAAAGAAAATTTGCCCGGCCGCCGCCAGCCAGAGTTGGGGGTTGAAGAGCTGTTCCCGCATGGAGATCCGGCGCACGCGCATCGCGCTGTTGGTCGCAGCCGCTGTTTCCTCCGCTTCGATTCGGGCTGGGTCCACCACCTCATGGTCGATCCTCCAGTCGCCACTTTCGTCCTTCAGCTCCACGACATGCTTGACCGGGTTCCACATAAAGCCGAGCCCGTTGTTCACGTTGCGCTCCGGATGCTCCGTGTCCGGTGTACCTAGGGTCAATACGCGTAGCAGGATGACGCATGCGATGATGACCAGTGTGGGCATCGCATACTTACAAAAGAATTCAATACCCTTGGAGATGCCTCGGTAGATCAGCACAAAATTAAGGATGAAGGCCAGCAGCAGATAAAGGCCAACCTGCTTCAGCCCAAAGCCTAGTGCGCTGCCATCCTCGCCTGCGCCGATAAAGAGTGCCCAAAAACTGGTCGACTGGCTGACGTCGGCAAAGTCCATATTACCCGACAGAAAATTGACCGCATACCCGAGGCACCATGCCTCGATGTACACATAATACATGTAGATGATCACCGGGATGAGCACGCCGATCACCCCCAGATACTTAAAGGCCGGCTTGCGTGTGATGTAGTTGAAAATGCCTGGGCATGCATTGAAGCCTGCGAGCCCGCCCTGGCGTCCCATCGCCCATTCCGCCCAACAGATCGGCAGGCCGATGAGCAGGAAGGATATAAAATAGGCCAGCATGAATGCGCCGCCTCCGTATTCCGCAGCTTGCCCCGGAAAGCGAAGGAAGTTGCCCAAGCCGACTGCGCTTCCAGCGACGGCTAGGATGACACCGAGGCGAGAGTTCCAGGATTCTTTGATTCGTTTCACCATCTTGTTGTGTATCAAGGCTTCCGAGCAGTCACGATGCCAGAAAAAAATCGCAGCTATCGGAGTGACTTTGCCGCGCGGGCACTCTTAGATCGGCGTATGTCTTTGATGGATCGCTACGTTTTAAAGGAATGGCTGGTCGGCTTTGCGCTCACTTTGGGTGTGATCGTGGGCATCCTTATCCTGCAGAACATGTATGACACGCTGCCCGATCTGCTCGATAGTGAGGCAGGTATACGTCAAATCCTCTTCTACTACAGTTTGGCGTTGCCGACTTATCTGCCTGCGATCCTGCCCATCGCGGTGCTGGTCTCGCTTTTGTTTACGATGGGCAGTCTGCACCGGAATAATGAGATTATTGCCATGCGCGCCTCGGGTGCCGGGCTTTTCCGTATCAGTCGCTCGCTCTGGGGGGCCGCTTTGCTGCTGTCCCTCCTGCTCTTCTATCTCACCGCTTCGGTTGTGCCGCAAACTGTCGAGCGAGCGCGCACCTTTTTGGATAACCTTGAGTTCGCCGCCGAAGAGACGGAGCGCGAAGCCCGTGAGGTCGGGCTGCTCTACAATCTCGGTTTTGATAACCGCAAAGACGGGCGGCTTTGGTTCATGAACCGATTCAGTGAGCGTGCCTGGCTCGGGCTCGGGGTCAATGTGCACACGCGCGACGCCAGTGGACAGGAGCTCAGCCGTATTTCCGCCGCTGAGGCTTACTTCGACGATACCCAAGGCCATTGGGTCTTTATTGACGGGCGCGAGTTGCTGCTCGATGCCGAGACCGGAGATCCTCTCCGCACGCTGCCTTTCAAAGAAAAGAAGTTCGAGGACTTCGACGAAGACCCGAGCCTCATGCTGGCACTCCATAAAAAGCCCAAAGAGCTTTCGCTGAACGAGCTGCGCCGTATTATTGAGGCTGTGCCACCGGAGGAGAATCCGAGCGTGCGCGCCTACCTTGTGCAATACTTCTCACTCCTCGCCGCGCCTTTCAGCTGCCTCGTCATCGTCGGAATCGCCGTGCCCTTTGCTGTTTCCGGTGTGCGCACCAACCCGATGATCGGTGTCTCCAAAGCCTTGGGATTTTTTGCTATATTCTACGTCTTGATCAGCCTCGCCTCCATCTTAGGTGAGCGCCAGATCATACCTGCGCTGCTCGCCGCGTGGATACCTAATATCGTCATGCTGGCCATGTCCTTCCGCCTCTACGTTAAAGCGCGGTAAATCGGTAAAAGCGACATCCAATGGTAAATACCACCACTCTCACGCTGTCCGCCAATCCCTCGCGCCACGGCCATCCTTGGGTTGCCTTCAGCGATTTGTCCGGCGATTTGTCCGGCGATTTGTCTGGCGATTTGTCCGAGTTTGTCAGCGCGGCCACACTGTTCGATGCCTCGGGCCACGCGCTAGGTAGCGGTCTTTACGATCCACGCGATCCGCACGCTGCATGGCGGCGCTTTAGCCACGCTGAGGACGTCGCCTTCGATGCGGCCTATATCGCTACAGCGATTCAAGAGGCCTTAGCCCGGCGCAGCGACGAGCATTGCCAACGTCTCATCAGTTCGGATGCCGACTATTTGCCCGGCCTCGAAGTGGAACTCTTTGAAGACATTCTCACCATCTCAGCGAAGACCGCCGCCGTCGATGCCGAGATGGAAGCCATCGTCGAATGTTTAAAAGAAGCCTGCGAGCCGCAGGAGATCGTCTTTCTTAATGACCTTCCCGAGCGTGCCGCGCTGGGCCTCGAATGCACGACGCACACTCTGAGCGGCCAAAACCTGAAGGCTCGTTGGGTTGAGGTCGATGGCTTGGCCTATCGCCTCGACTGGCTCAATCCGGAGAAGCCCCGTTTCTTCCTCGATCAGCGTGAGCAACACGCGCTCGTGGGTAGCCTCTGCGAAGGCCGCACTGTGCTTGACGGCTATGCTCACAGCGGTGCCTTTGCTCTCCAAGCCGCCCGAGCCGGTGCGGAGCACGTGGTCGCGGTCGACAGCTCGCTGCCCTGTATTAAAGCCATTGGCGCACAGGCGCAGAAGAATAACTGCTTTGTCGAAACCATTCAGGCCGACATCTCTGCCTTTCTAAATGAACGTAAGATCGGCGAGTTGGATGCCATCATTCTCGATCCACCGCAGTCGGAAGCTTTCGATACTGCTAATGTCGAAGCGCTCCACACCAGCGCCTTTAACTGCTTGCCCGCAGGCGGCTTGCTGGCGACCTACTGCCGCTCGACGACTACCAGCGCCGCGGACTTTGAGGACGCAGTCGCCCGTGCTGCGCTCGCCGCCGGGCGCGAAGCCCGTATCTTCGCTCGCACTGCCCAGCCCTTCGACTTTCCCGTGTTACTTAATTTCCCTGAGAGCCGTCACCTCAAAGGCCTGATTTTACAGGTTGAGTAGGGGCTATGGTCGATATTTGTCGTAACATTATGGCGATAGCCATTGTGAAGGCTCTAGCGTGCCACACGGCATCCCTCACGATTTACGTTCGCCGATAGTCTCTGAGTGAATTGGCTTGTATATGAATACAAAAAAAGCGGCCACCTTTCGGTGACCGCTTTGTGTTAAACGTTTTGAAGCGAGCGATTACTCGGCTGCGGCTTCTTCTGCCTCGGGAGCTTCCTCTTCGGACTCTTCCTTAGCTTCTTCGAGAGCAGCCTTGCGGGAGAGGCGAACCTTGCCCTTTTCGACGCCGATACACTTGACGACCATTTCGTCGCCGAGCTTGCAGATGTCTTCGGTCTTGTTGACGCGGAAGTCAGCCAGCTCGGAGATGTGGACGAGGCCTTCCTTGCCAGGTAGGCATTCGACGAAGGCACCGAAGTCCTTCACCCCGCGAACGATGCCGCGGTAAGTCTTGCCAACTTCGATTTCTGCGGTGCAGGCATCGACTTCTTGTGTGGCGCGATCCATGGACTCTTTGTCGGTCGCGAAGATAAGCACTTGGCCTTCGTCGTTGATGTCGACTTGTGCACCGGAAACTTCGGTGATGCGGCGGATGTTCTTACCACCGGGGCCGATAAGGGCACCGATTTTTTCCGGGTCGATCTTGATCGTTTTAATGCGTGGTGCGTGCTCGCGGAGATCCTTGCGGGACTCGGGCATGTGCTCGCTCATGATGGCGAGGATCTTCATACGGGCCTCGCGATTTTGCTTGATCGCTTCGAGGGTGATGTCGAAGGGCAGGCCTGTAATCTTAAGGTCGAGCTGGAAGCCGGTGATGCCGTCTGGTGTGCCGGCGATCTTAAAGTCCATGTCGCCGAAGTGGTCTTCCGCGCCGAGGATGTCGGTGAGGAGTACATACTTTGTGATCTTACCGTCTGCGTCCTTCTCAGTCACCAGACCGGTGGAGATACCGGCGCAAGGCGCGGAGATGGGCACACCTGCATCCATGAGAGACAAGCAACCGCCACAAATGGAAGCCATGGAAGTGGAGCCGTTGGAGCTCATCACTTCGGAGACCACGCGGATGGCGTAGGGGAATTCATCTTCCGGAGGAAGGATGGGTAGGAGCGAACGCTCCGCAAGGGCACCGTGACCGATTTCGCGGCGACCGGTGAATCCGAAACGACCTGCTTCACCGACCGAGAACGGAGGGAAGTTGTAATGGAGGATAAAGGACTTGCTCTTGGCGCCGCCGGTCAGGCCGTCGATGTCCTGCGTGTCACGGCTGGTCCCGAGTGTCGAGATGACGAGGGCTTGAGTCTCACCGCGGTTGAACACGGCAGAACCGTGAACGCGTGGAAGCACACCCGTCTCGCACGAGATGGTGCGCAGGTCAGCCGCGCCACGACCGTCGACACGTTTGCCGGTATCGAGGATGTTTTGGCGATAAAGCTTCTCCTGGATTTCGTCAAAGGCGCGGGCGACGTCGTCACCCTTTACATTTTCAGCACCGAACTTGGCTTCGAGTGCGGCTTTGGTGTCCTTGGCGATGACTTCGATCGCGAGCTTGCGCTCGGTGTAGCTGTCAAAGTTAAGTGCATCCTTAACACCGGCTGCGGCGTGCTCTTCACAGAAATTAACGATTTCCTGAGGTGTGACTATGAGCACGAAGTCCTTCTTCGCCTTACCGGCGAGTTGAGCGAGTTCACGCTGAGCGGCGATGATCGGCTGAATCGCTTTTTGGCCATACTCGAGGGCTTCGTAGAAACGCTCGTCGGAGATGAACTCGGCAGAGCCTTCGATCATCAACATTTCGGTCTCGGAACCGACATAGATGAGGTCGAGGTCGGAATCGAGCATTTCGTCGTGGTTCGGGTTGGTGACGAATTCGCCATCAATTTGACCGACCCGCACACAGCCGACCGGGCCGTTCCAGGGGATGTCCGAGATCAAGGTCGCGGCGGATGCGGCGTTGACCATGAGTACGTCCGGTTCATGGAGTTGGTCTGTGGCCAGAAGGAGGCCGATGACCTGGACTTCATTCATGAAGCCCTTCGGGAAAAGCGGGCGAAGCGGACGATCGCAGAGACGGGAAGTGAGGATTTCCTTCTCGGAGGGCTTGCCCTCGCGCTTGAAGTAACCACCGGGGAACTTGCCGCCAGCGGAGAATTTTTCGCGGTAATCGACAGTGAGCGGGAAGAAATCCTGCCCGGGGCGGAGTGAGGACGCTGCGGTGACGGAGACGAAGAGTTCAGTCTCGCCGGAGCGGATGGTGACGGCGCCACTTGCGAGGCCTGCCAAGGTGCCGGTTGAGAACTCGATATCGAGCCCTTCAACGCTTACGTTATGTTTTTGTTTCATTATCTTATCTGTGTTGTGCTTTATGCATTCCAACGGCTGTTCGGGGATGGGACCCTAGTAAGCCGCTCGCGACTCAAATCGGTTGAGTCGCTCCGGTCAAAGGATGTCCTGAAAAAAGAAAATGCCGGACCCCCATTGAGGAAGTCCGGCATAGTAAAGTGATTCGCTTATCGGCGAAGGCCAAGCTTTTCGAGGATCGCAGTATAGCGGTTGAACTCGGTGCGCTTGAGGTAGTCGAGGAGCTTGCGGCGACGGGCGGTCATTGCGATAAGGCCACGGCGTGAGTGGAAATCCTTACGGTTTGCGCGAAGGTGCTCAGTCAGGTGCTTGATGCGTGCGGTGAGCAATGCGATCTGGACCTCGGACGAACCGGTGTCGTTTTCGTTGGCACCGAACTCTTTAATGATCGCTGCTTTATCGATAGTGGTATCCCCTACGGGTGCTGATTTTGACATATTGGTTGATTGTGTTGAGCACGACTTAGGGGCCTCGAGTTGTCGAAGCCGTCCAAACCGCCACTGAGCCGTTTGAACCGTTAAACCTGCCCGACATGATTGTGGGGCGGGAAGTCGAGGAACGAACCCTTCGCAGGGGCGCTCTAACGCTGAGCTGCAGGAAAATGGGATTCTTTGGCGCGGGTGCAAGCATAAAGTGGGGC
>JACKQG010002791.1_pt1 | contig 22203 bp, 10 predicted proteins | sample 8237621 | NCBI WGS metagenome assembly JACKQG01 (sample SAMN15677084, study PRJNA649215) | marine metagenome | biome: marine; feature: Black Sea; material: saline water; isolation source: suspended particulate matter (SPM) from the Black Sea western gyre | collected 2013-06-09/2013-06-10 | depth... | reverse complement strand
CTATGAAAACCACTGCTTTTTTAGATGGAATCAATAATGGTTACGCTCTTCTACTACTCGGCGAAGATGAAGAAGAGACGCTTGATGTCAAGCTTTCCACACTTGCTCAATATATCTCCGAACCTTTAAAAGAAGGCGATGTGTTAGAGATAATTCTCTCGAATGAGCAACAAGTCATCGGTGCTTCTAAACTGGTTGAAGAAACGGAAAGACGGCATAAAGAAGCTGTTGCCCTTACCAATCGTTTGATGTATGGAATCTATGATGACAAAGAAATTTATTTTTATCATATTTCCGTCATAACGTCAATATTTTAATTGCATTAAAATGTAGATTCTGTTATAATATTCCCCAAAATAAATTGGAGGTAAAACAATGAGATTCCTCACGATATTTATATATTTTGTCGTATTGTCTCTGCCCGTTTATGCTGTGGAAGGTGATGTCGTATTCAACGAATTGATGTGGATGGGCGATTTCGCAGGCAACAGCCATGAGTGGATAGAACTTAGGAACACAACGGATGTGGATATTGACTTAACTGGATGGGATATTACAAAACTCAGCGACGAAGGTGAGACGTTGATGCTAACGATTCCAGCCGGCGTAATCCCCGCGCGTGGATATTTTCTCATTTCCAATAACAACGCGGAGGATTCCAACATCTCTGTGGAACCTGATATTGTAGATTCATCCGTTTCTTTAGCTAACTCCAAATTACAACTGAAATTGTATGATGGCCCATGGGATAGCGGTGGAGTGCTCATTGATGCTGCCGATGATGGCACAGGCGCGCCGGCGGCCGGCGATTCGCAACTCATGAAATCCATGGTGCGTAATGACCTGCCAAGCGACGGTATGCTCGCCGAAAATTGGCACACTGCCGATACACAGGCGGGATGGGACGATGGCGCAAATGAATTGGGGACGCCGCAAAATAGTACATGGGGCGTTGAAGTTCCGCTTTATGAAGTGCCTATGGTTGTTTTTAGCGAATTAATGTGGATGGGAGATTTCGTAGCGGCGAGCCACGAGTGGATTGAGTTGTATAACACGACAGACCAAAACATCGACCTGAGTGGTTGGCAGATTACGCGTTTGGTCGATGACGAAGAAACTGTGATGTTGACTATTCCCTCCGGCGTCATCCCAGCTTATGGCTATTTCTTGATTGCGAATAACAAAGCTGAAGAAGCCAATTTCGCCGTGGAACCAGATTTGGTGACTGCGGATGTTACGTTACCAAATAGTCAATTGCAATTGAAATTGTATGATGGCCCATTCGACGGTGGCGCGAATTTGATAGATATAGTTGATGACGGTATGGGGGCGCCCGCCGCTGGTGATGCGGATGCGAAGAAGTCGATGGTGCGAAACATCCCAATCGACGATGGTACTTTAGCAGAAAGCTGGCATACTGCCGAAGAACATTCGGGCTGGGATGCGGATGCACAGGAATTCGGAACACCTCAAGGCAGTAAACCACCAGTGGAGCCAACGCCATACGAGATACCTGCTGTCATCTTCAGTGAACTAATGTGGATGGGAGATTTTGCCGCGGAGAGCCACGAATGGGTTGAGTTGCAGAACACGACGGAACAAGACATTGAACTGAGTGGATGGCAGATTACACGTTTGGTCGATAAGGAAGAGACTGTTATGTTGACCATTCCCTCGGGCGTCATCCCAGCCTACGGTTATTTTCTCATTGCGAATAACAAAGCTGAAGAAGCTAATTTCGCCGTGGAACCAGATTTGGTGACTGCGGATGTTACGTTACCGAACAGTCAATTGCAATTGAAATTGTATGATGGTCCATTCGACGGTGGAGCGAAACTAATAGACGTAGCTGATGACGGTATGGGCGCACCCGCCGCTGGTGATGCGGATGCGAAGAAATCAATGGTGCGAAACATCCCAATCGGCGATGGTACTTTAGCGGAAAACTGGCATACTGCCGAAGAACAATCAGACTGGGACTCAGATGCACAGGAATTCGGAACACCTCAAAGCAGTAAGCCACCGGTGGCACCAACGCCGTATAAGATTCCTGCTGTCATTTTCAGTGAATTAATGTGGATGGGGGATTTCGTAGCGGCGAGCCACGAATGGATTGAGTTGCATAACACGACAGACCAGGACATCGACTTGAGCGGATGGCAGATTACACGTTTGGTCGATAAGGAAGAAACTATCATGCTGACTATTCCTTCAGGTGTCATCCCAGCCCGTGGCTATTTTTTAATTGCGAATAACAAAGCTGAGGAAGCCAATTTTGCAGTGGAACCAGATTTGGTTACTGCAGACGTTTCGTTGCCGAACAACCAATTGCAATTGAAATTGTACGATGGCCCTTTGGACAGCGGCGGTAAACTTATCGACACTGCTGATGATGGTACAGGCGCGCCGGCTGCTGGTGATGCCGAGACGAAAGCTTCGATGATACGCAATGACCCAATTCGCGACGGCGTACTTGCGGATAGTTGGCATACTGCCGATACAAGGGAAGGTTGGAATGATGGAGCGCAAGAATTCGGCACGCTGAACTCTAGTGGTATAACTCGTCAGATGCCGCCGTGGGATGTGAATCAAGATGGTCAAGTGGATATTTCAGATTTAGTCCTTGCAGGAAAATATTTCGGTGAATCTTCACCCGCTAATCCGCGCGCTGATGTCAATCAAGACAAAGTTGTAGATATTATTGATTTATCGGTGATTGGAATGCACTTTGGCGAGGTTATCAGTAGCGGTGCCAATCCTTAGATTCTCATAATTTCGCCAGAAACCCGTTTTCTCGGAGAAAACGGGTTTCTTACTTTCCATTGGTTTGTGGCGTGGATTTGCCAATCCACGCCGAGCAGATAAAGGATTCTTTTTTTAATTTACCAAAGTCAAATTAGGCTAACTGCAAAACTCACCATCTCATATCTAAAGCTTCTGCGCAACAACTACCGTCGCTGTTTCTGTATTTGCTGTTTTTTGTTTTCCGCCGGATGCAATAATCTGGCAGATATATAGTCCAACAGGCACTCGCTCTCCTGAATCATCTTTGCCGTCCCATGAAATGACTTGCTGGCCGCCTGCCTCGCGTTTCTCCAGCAATGTTTTTACAAGCTTTCCAGCGGAATCAAAGATTTTAATCGTTACTGTGGTATCTGTGGGGACGCGATATTTAATGTGGGTGGGAGAAAATTGAGGATTGAACGGGTTGGGGGTAATTTGTAGGCTTGGTTTACTTGAAGAGATTAGAACACTGATGCTGTTTACACGTCCAGGTGTTGCGCCTGATAAGTCGATGGATAATTTCCAGTTGGCAATTTCAGCAGATGGGCGATTGGGGTCGAGCCGCTCTAACGACCGACCGCGTATTGAACCGATGCTTTCATACTTGACTTCATCAATCTTTTTTCCGGTCGCGCTTCTTAGCGTTACTGTATCTCCCGTATTATTCAATGCGGGAAGTTTAATCCCCACAACGTTTTTCACCATCGGAAATGATGTTAGGAATTTTTCTTTATCTTTTGTAAGAATCAAAAATTGATTGGGCGGGATGGCAGTCCCAGATGGAATGGACACAGGCTTATCTTTTGCGTCGGCAATTGACCATTCGGACAAATCAGCGGATTGGCTATTTCGGTTGTAGAGCTCAACCCATTCGACTTGTTCGGCTTTGGTATCTGGGCTGTGCGTGATTTCGTTGATAATCACATCGGCAGGCGGTAATGGGATTGGCTTAGGCGCGACTGTTATCGTTTTCTCAGATTTAAGATTCGGGGCAGATACCGATTGGGCTATAATCTGAATTATCTCTTCAGTCGTCACACGTACTTGCGAAGCAAAGACGTGAAGTTGAAATTCGGTAGAGCCATTGTCAAGTTTCAGGGTCAATAAGTTGCTGGCTGGTTTTCCGGACACTACAGACAAACGAACGGATTGCACACTGGCTTCGATTTTTACTTCCCCTTCCCAACCAACATCTTTTTCACCGTTTGCTTGAACTTCGATTTGAAATATCTCAATCCCACCTTCTTCGACGTTGTCAGGACCGATGATGACAAGCCGTCTGATTGGTTCACTCGTTTCAGGCTGTGGTTTGAGATGGCTATTTTCCATCCCCGCGGTCGAACCAGATACATCGCGGCTCGCTTTCCAGTTCTCAGGCTCGTCGCCTTTGATCTGGTCAAGTTTTTCTACTGATATACCGTTTCCAGGATTAAACGGATGCAAGTAGGTGTCGATAATTTTTCCAGTTTCATCAAAGAGAGTGATTGGGTCATTGGTCGTCAAACCATCTCCCAGAGTGGTGTTTTTGGTAGTGAGCAGGACGGCGGTATCCGGGATTTGATATTCTCCTGCATACTCCGAATCCAAAATGACGCCATAGCCTTTTGATGGGATGATTCCTTTGCCGTCTTTGTGAAATGGTTGAATGATATCTGTTGCATCGCCATCGGTAAATTTCAACCCGACAACATCTATGGGTTCGTCGCCAGTGTTGTATAGTTCGATAAATTCACCAGTGTCTTCATCCAGCGCATTAGCCATTACCTCGTTGATAATAATGGAGGCGGATATTTGTTGAATAATTATAAGACAGAAACTACAAATCAACAGCCAATAGGTTATGATTCGCACATTACCACCACCTTTTCGTTTTGCGTGAAACTTGCTTCGTGTTGTGTGTTGCGTGTTACGTGATGCCCGACGCAATACGAAACACGCAATACGCAACTGTTTTATGTTCAGATTCGGGAGGGGAGGTTTGGGGGGAGGGTGAAGGCATCCAGCAAAGACATGTCCCCCCCCAATATAGAAAAAGCAAATCTAAACCAGTATAAAATATCACTGCGCTTCTTGGACTTGCACGCCTTTCTGCTCACCCCTCCGCATTCTATCGAATTCAGTAAATCCTCTTTGTTGAATAGCCCTATTCATTTCTTCGATGTTTTCACGATAGTAGGCTTTGCGTCCTGGTTTTTTTGCAGGGGCTTCCCTTGATGCCCTACCGCGCTCGCCAAGCCACTGTTTACCTCTGTAAAAAGCGTATCGGTTTTGCTCATCGCGGGCGATTATTGTGGTGTTGCCGCGGATGTCATCGGCGATGAAGATTCCGCGCAAATCGGTTTCGCCGGACTTGAACTGCTTATCAGCCGAACCGATAGCCTTTATGTGTACTCCCTCCATGAATGTACCAGTTGTAGTATCTCGGACGTTGACGCGCACGCGACCACTTGTAAAATCTTCTTGCACCTCAATATCCAGCGGAGTAATCAGCACAAGTCCGCTGGTAAACAAATCGTCGCCGCGGCAAATGACCAGATATGCGCCGTCTTCTTTGATGTCGAGCTTGACCTTGTGTTCTTTGTCGATGTAGTCTTTGCCATCGCCCAGAGTTATGCTTTTGCTGACTTCCGGTTCAATTCCCGCCAGTTGAACTTGGGTAATCTTTCCCAAGTCTTTTTCACGCAAATACAGCTTCATCAAATCAACCTGGTATACCTGTAACATTGCTTCTTTGATGTTGCGATATTTGAGTAAAATTTCCAATCCGTTTTCATTCGCGACGCTCGGACGAAAGATATTCACTTCAGGAAGCGATATGCGCTTTTCTTCGAAGTAGGATATGGATTCCTGCGCGTCGGGATATTGGTCTTTGATTTTCTCGTACCATTCTATAGCCAGCTTTGGCTTGACTTGGGCATGATAAATCTGTCCGATTATGTATCGCGCTAAATCTCTATCCTTGCTTTTACCGCCCGCGACAGCCTTTGCAGCTTCGACGGCTTCGTCGTATTTTCGCTGTGAGAATAGACCTAACGCCTCGACATACTGGAAACTGCTCAAGTAGTTGCTTTCGGGATAACGCTTAATGCCTGCTTGACACAAGCGCACTACTGTCGGGAAATCTTCCAAATCAAGAAAGGCGTTTGCCATTGAAAATGTGGCGTCATCTGCGAGCGTATCCTCTGGATACAGCGTTAGAAACTGGGATAACATGGTGATGGTTTCTTTCAGGATGTCCAGCGTTGTAATCTTTTGTTGAGGCGTATCTTTGGAGTGCATCAATCTTGTTGATGCTTCGGCTTTGGACAACTGTTCTGCTTCAGGGACTTTGGAGTAAAGTGCCTGCGACAAAGCGAAATATGCCGAGGTTATCTGCGGGGTATCGGGATATTGAAGCCAAAGATTTTTTTGAAAGTCAATCGAACCCAAAAATTGCCCTTCATCTTGCAACACTGCGCTAACGTTGGAATCATTGACAAAACTAGCGTCAATCGTCGCTTTGTATACAAGATACGCCCGCTCAAATTCACCAATGTCACGATAGGCGTGCCCGACGACTAAAATCTTGTCGAATGGGATATAAAGTTCAGGAAATCGCTCCCTAAGTATTTCAAAATATTCAACGACTTTTCGGGCATCGTAGTATTTCTCTTCCGTGCGCAGCCACAACAACATCTGCGCAACCTCACGCTCGTTATATCTTTGATTCCGATTGTACAAATTTTCCAAGAACTCCATCGCTTCGGCGTACTTTCCATCGTTGAAATGCGCTTTGCCGAGTTCATACAACTCGCTGTCGTTCATTTTATATTCATCCTTCGACTTTTCGCCTGGCGCTAACACCGCGAGCGTATCATGTCCAGTAGCCGAAGTCCCAAGACTTCGGAATATCCGCATTTCCCCTGGGCGCATGGCATCGCGAATAACAGTCGGCATTACGCGATATGTACCTGGCGCGTAGCTTACCAATTGATATCTATAATCCCTAACGCGTTGGCTGGGCGGATAGTAGAATGTAATCATGCCATCGCCAACTTCGTAGTATTGATGATTTCCCGATACAGAACCTTCGACTAACATTGTTCCAGCGGGCAGATATTCGTCAATAATGAGATAGCGATTCGATGTACGTTCTTCGATATCGATAGCCACGTAAGTCCGCATTCCGTCCTCCAGTTGCGTAATTTCAGTTGTACTGGAAGCAATCTGCCTGCCGCGGTATTCAAGCGGGGCATGATAATATTTGCGAGAGCGTATGAACGGTCGGTCCCACGATTTTGGGTCAATTATTTCTGGTGAGAAGCCGGTCAAAGTAACCGTATAAGCGTAGTTGCCGCGCCCTTCGAGAGTGAACTCGATCTTATTTTGTCCATCAGCAAGATTATCCCCCGGAACGTCGATGAGTATCGTAGGCTGTTCGCCGCGAACGACAGCGGATTTTACCTCGTTCCCATTGACTGAGATTTTAAGCCGATAGTCGCTTTTTTCGAATTGCGTTTGCTGATAGTAGACGGCTAACGCCGCTACGGTCGGTCCCTTTGCTTTATAAGGCGAGTATCCATAGAAGGTTCGCTTTGAAAGTAAATACTCCACAGCATGTTTTACGAGTGGTGAGTTTGAGCGTACTGCTTCCATTGCAAGCAAGACTAATGCTGTAGTTTCGACTTCATTTGCTACGGAAAAAGTCCGTTTTTGTGTCTCATTTGTGACTTCCCAATAGCAGGCATTAGCATCGCCGCTCTTGTCTTCCTTCTTCATTTTTTCAAGCACATCGAGTATTTCGCCGGCAATCTCATTTCGGTTCAGATTGGCAAAGATGAGCGCAGTATACGCCAGAGCCGGCGGACTCATCTCGTTACGGTTCCGATAAAGCCGATTGGCGTAGGCGAAATCCGCTTGTCCGAGGCGTGATAGTGCATGGAGAATCACAGCTTTGGTTTCGTCGTCGTTTTGTTCGGCGCGACTGAAAGCCTGCTTTAGGTATTCTGTTCCTTTTTCAATTGTCTCTGGGTTCACGGTGACGCCGGAACGCCGCGCTTCAGCTAAAGCCCACATCGTCCGAGCTGTTACGTAAACATCGCCTGAAACTCCCTGTTCAATGTAACACCAATCCCAAGCGCCGTTATCCTTTTGAGTAACTACAATCCGTGCTACAAGCGAACGAGCGTATTCCATCAGAGCTACGTTATCAGTCGGACTGCCGCCAGCGATTTTGACGTAATCAAGAGCGTAAGCAGCAGCCAAAAGGTCGCTTCCTGCGTCGCCTGGCATTGGGATGATACGACTCATTCCCATAGGACGTATCCAGGATTTCGGCATCGTTAAATCGAAGATAAGCCGCGATATATCAGGTCCGACGCTAATTGTCATCCGTTTGCTTGTGTATTTGCGTTCCGTTGGCAATTTGACAAAAACAGTTTCATTGCCAGATGACGTACCACCTTTGCTATCGGCGTATTCCATGCCCCAAGGACGGATGGGAAAAGTGCGTGTTATTCCATCGGTCATTTCTCCAGCCCTCGCTGTAACTTTCGTATTCACCTCTCTTCCCACTGAAATGTCCATTTCAGCAAATACGACTTCGGCGGTGCCGTTCTGCTGGATTTCTACCTTTTTAGTCTTAACCGTCTCTTTGCCATCAATGTCCAGCGCCAGTTCGCAGTCAACATCACCAGTGAAATCGGTCAGGTTATGAACACGTGCCAGGACGCGGATTTTATCGCCTTCGGTTACAATCGACGGCGTTTTGATGTCAACGAAGAAATTTTTGCGAGTGATGGTATTCGCTTTCGATTGACCAACAAGCGTTTCAACCGTACAACCTCGCGCAGTCAATCGCCACTCGGTGGTCTTCTCTGGCATTGGGATTTTTACAATTGCTTTGCCGTCAGCATCTGTCACAACAGCGGGAATCCAGTATCCAGCTTCGGAGAATTCTTCCCGTATTCGAATCTGCGCCAACGCATCAGTTTCACTTACAGCCACACCTGCATACCTTGCGTAATGTTCCGTTACGTCGCCCAATCTTTTTAATGCCTGTTCTTTTTTATCTGCAGCATCGTATGAAAGTCCCGTTCCTAGGGTATCCTCAGGTACATAGTGGCTGTAATCAGCGAGCTCACCTTCAATTTGAAACGCTTCCTCCGCGTCAGCTAGTTTTTCCTTCGATGCCATAGCTCTCCCAGCGGCAAGGTCTCTTATCTCGCCCAATTCTCGGCCGCGGCGTTCTTCCATCTCTGCCCTCAAAGCCAATCGTTCCACTTCTTCCAAAACTTCTTTTAGCACCCGTTGAGTCGCAGCCTGATATCGGAAAGTGCAACTGGAGGTGGTGCGCATTGCTGCGTCTCGATGTGTCCCCTTTTCAAAAAAATCGGTAATCGGTTCGAGATTATCGGGGTATATTGCGAACAATGCTTCATCGACCAACGCCAGCGAAAGTTCTGCTTTGACCGGTTTACCAAGTCCATCAGTGGCTCGAATTTCGACTTCGGCATCTTCGCCGGGCAGATACGTTTCCCCCTTAATAAAGGGGGGCAGGGGGGTTGTTCCCTTCGACGGCTTTATCGACACAACCAATTCTCTTTCAACGGTAAATCCCTTCCCCGCTGTTCGAATCTTTTGTCCGTCCATCACCGCTACCGCCAGGTAGAAATTTGGGAAATGTTCATGTCCAACGTCGAATTCCACGTCATTCCAATTTACGTCTTCGCTTCGCGAATCCGTGTTCCCTTTGTTTTTCAGTTGCATGATTTGGTAACTGATAATTCCTTCGCCTTCGAATGTCACAAGCGCGTTGCGTTTACTTTCGTCTATTCGTGAATGAATTCGGATCTTTTCTTTGCTTCCGACTTTCAATTTGGCTTTCTCCGCGAATATGCGCAATTTAACAGCATCTTCTTCATCTGAAATGGTAACCGTCCCTTCGCTTGAAACTGGTTGGTCAAATCGGTCAACGCCCCGCGCACGCAGAACATAAACACCACCTTTTTCAAGCGCTAGTTGAACCCTGCCTTTCCCAGTTTCAGCGTCAGTGGCGATTTTGTGTTCTTCTATCTTGATTTCAGCAGTAGGCGCTAGTTGACCTTCAGCCATCCATGGAATTCCCCAAAAGATAGGGTGTGCTGTCTTTTTTGTCCTTCGGAAGACTGTCAATGTAAGTTCCTTGCCGACAGGTTTGCCATCGGCTCCTTTAGTCTCGACGGAAACATCAAATGTCTCGCCGGAAAGAACGACTTCATCGAATGGCGTTACGTTGATAGAAAATCCGAGATGCGCTAAGTATACGGTATCCGATGCGAGGACGTTTTCGCCTTCAATGCTGCCACTGAAAGACAATACCGTCCCGGGTTGCGAATAAAATGTATCGAAAATCACCTTGAGTTTACCTTCGGCATCGGTTTCTTCAGTATAACTTTGTCCATTCGGCAGTGTATACTTGATAAACCGGTTTGCCACAGGTGTTCCGTAGTAGTAGCTTGCGGTGAACGTAGCTTCAATCTTCTCGCCGCGGAAGTAAACCCTCTGCGGTTCCGCTTTTCGGAATTCCGCTACGCGGAAAAAGTCAATGGTAAGTTTCATCTTTTCAAGTTGAAATTTTTGAACTTGAAAATTACCGGTGAAAATTTTACTTTCCTTGGATTGAGTAGTTTGCGTATCGAAATCATCATCCAACGACTGCGCAATGATTCTGTATTCGCCGACAGGGGAGTTCTCATCAAGTTCCATTTCAGTGTGGAACGTGCCGAAATCAGATAGTTTAACCTCTTCCTCGCGAATCAAACGTCCCTGCGAATCTAAAAGCGATAGTTTATAAGTTGCGCCTGCTGAGACAAAATATGCGCCGTCTTTGGTGTCTCGAATAATACCGCGGATTGATACTTTTTGTCCGGGGCGATAAGCCGGTCTGTCGGTGTACAAATATCCGCGGGGACTCAATCCCTCGCTGAGTCCAAGCCCGGACATATCAAGCAGATTGGACGCTACGCTTCCATTCTTGATGACGAATACAGTAGTCTGGTTTGCTTGTTTCAACTCGTCCAACTTTTGGTGAAATACGCCATCATCGCCGGTCTCGCCTTCGCATATTACTTTTGTTCCATCGCTTACCAGCACTTTCGCTTTTGGCGCGGGCTCTCCTTTGAACATATCCTCCGCAAACACCAACACTTCTCGGCGGGATGTTTTGATGATAGCGTTGATGTCGCTACGAATCACAAGCGTAGTCGCCTCAAGGTCAGTTTCGCCGATGTTTACAGCGTAAACAACCCCCTGGCCCCCTTTATTAAGGGGGATGTCCGCACCATCCATTGGAATTTCAATCTCCTGTTTAAATAGTTTGTATTTCTGATAATCTTCGATTTGATATTCCCAGGTTTTATTTGGTGCGATTAGCGCAATGTCCAAATGCTCGATTGCCGTTATTCCGTGTATCTTGCGCCAGTAAGATTCGAGGTTCAATTTGTAGATGCTGACAGTAACCTTCTCAATGTTTCGCAAAGTCACATTTACACGCGCAGGCTCATTCGTGCGGAAAACTCGTTCAGTGACCAATTGCAGTTTTTTATTTGTCATCTCAGCGATTCGCCGTTGCGCTTCACCTTGCCATGAACCCCAATTGAGCTTGCGATACGATTCAAGAGCTTTCCCAAGGTCGCCGAGTTTCTCTTCATAAATTTTCCCAATTCTGAGCAAAGCTAACGAGGATTCTTCGGTGTTGGGATATTTATTGACCAATTTCTCCCACTCGGCGATGGATTTTCGAAGTTCTTCTGTTTCCACTGACTTGTCGTTTGCGGAAGCCGCTTTCTCAGCAAGATGATAATGGATTTGTCCGTAAACGAACATGATTTGCCGGCATCGGGGCGAAAGCGGATGCTTGGCGAGAAATTCGTCCCAAACTCTCGTTGCATCATCGTATTTTTCCTCGGCTACCAAATCAACACCTACTTGAAATTCGGCGCTGATGATTCCCTGTTGTGCGTCAGTCCATTGCGACGCGTTGGGAAACTGTTGTATATACTGGTTCCACGTTTCTATAGCCCCGGCGTAATTCTTCTGTGCAAACCGAATTTCGCCGATTTTGTATGTAGCCGATATTCGCAGTCGTTCCAGACGTTCCACAGGTGATTCTCCCGTCTCGTCCTTTGTGGTCACGACTTCGCCCTCGGGTAGGCCAAAACCTTTACCATCCACTACATCTTGATATGCCTGGATTGCGTCTTCGCTTCGGCCGCAGGATTGATAAGCCCGGGCTATTTCGTAGGCGAGCAGTATTGAGCGGACATCGTTTGGGAAATCCGCGAGAAACTTCCTGGCGGCTTTGACGCCAAGTTCCAGTTCATCGGTTTGCGGATTGGGAATCCTGTAGGTGCGTGTGATGAGAAATTGTGAATCTCGGATTAGTTTATCTGCTGTTTTGGTGAGCATCTTGAGCAAATCTTCCAAATTGATTCTCGCCCATTGATGCTGATTTTGGGCAAGCTGGCACTCAGCAAGTCTGTATCGCGCTTCGTAAATATATTTGCCCGGCTGGATTGGATTTTCGGCGCGCAATTTTTTCTGTCGCCTGGGAGAATCGACATCCCCCATCCAATCCGGGTCAAAGGTGTCAAGATATTCCCGATACTCCTGGATGGCTTGTCCATAGTTGCCATCCAACTGCATCATCCGCCCAAGCCGAAACTTTATCTTATCCTGGAGGTCACGCTCTTCCCCCTTACTAAAGGGGGTTAGGGGGTTGTCAAGTTCCAGAGCTTTTTGGTAGAGGTTGTAAGCCTTCTGATAATTCGGCGGAGGGGCGTCGAGTTCATCCTTAGTTGGCTTGCGAGAGAGCGCTTCGGCAAAGCGGACATAAACTGAAGCAATCTCCTCTTTCCTCGCGGCAGAAAGTAACCGATTCGCCTCTTTCTCGTAGATTGCCTCCGCCTCTTTGAATTGCTTCAACTGAATATGACATTGAGCTTGTAAAAAGATAGACTTCCGATACCAAGGTGAATTTTGATATTTACTCAAAAATTGCTCACAAGTTTGAATAGCGTTTTTAAAATCCTTTTCATAAAATTGCGCAAGTCCTTTAAGATAAATTGGAAAGTCTCGCTGCTGCTCATCGACTCTGGTGATTAGAGAATCCAACTGACTTACCGCGCTCGCATACTGTTTGTCCGCCAAAGCAGCACGGACGGACGCTAAGTCTTCATCCATCGCTGCCCAACACTGTATGCTTAACATAGAGATTATGTATGAAACCAAAATAGTTTTCATTGTTTCCTCCCGCTTTGGTTGTTTGAACATTCTAATTTTAAGGTTTTTTGATTAGGAAAAGATATCATCTACTAGCAGAGTGAGTCTTGGAAGCACCTCTGAAGAAAGTTTTTGACCTATCCCGAATATTCCTATCCTTTCCGTCTCTTCAGGAGTGAACTTGAGTACCTCAACAGTCTGAGCTTCTGGGCTAACCAACCAGCATTCACGCACTTCGATAGTCTGATAATCAGCCAATTTCTCTTTTACTTTACGTCGTGTGTCGCTTGACGAAAGTATTTCAACAATCAGATCCGGGGCTACTTCCAATAGTTGAATACCTATGAGTGAATCACTATCTTTAAAACCGCTACGCTCAACATTGATATATAGCACATCAGGCTGTCGAGTTTGAACCGGCGGCTGCCGAATCAGTACATCCACCGGCGCGCAAAGTACAATACCTAACTGATTTATTTGGACATGATGGTCTAATGCGAAAAGCAACTTTTTGGTTATCCATTGATGGTATAATGTAGGTGCGGGTGGCATAATTAATTCTCCATCTACAATTTCATAGTGTTGTATTGTCTCCGGCATTGCTAAATAATCTTCCATGCAAAGGATTTTAGCTTCTCCTGACATATTTCATCCTTCCTCGAATATAATTAGATTTAGTCTTGTTGGAATTGCTCCTCACGGTGTTTTCTAACCTCCTCAACAAGCCCGGGAAGAAATATTCTCAATAATCGACAAAATTCATTATACAATATATCATCAAATTTATCAAGCAAGAAGAATCTCTCCTATCTCTATTGACTTTCCCACGAAAATATGGTAAATTAGATATCGTTGTAAAATCAGTTTAATTATATTTTACTCACATTTGCCAACAAGGTGATATCCATCCGAAAGGAGTTTTAGATGCCAACGGGAAAAATCAAATATTATAATCAAGATAAAGGCTATGGATTTATCGCCCAAGATGAGGGAGAGGATTTATTCTTTCACATCTTAAAAAATCCTTCCCTTGGAGAAATTAAAGCCGGACAACTTGTTAAATATGAGATAACCAGAGGGAAGAAAGGATTGGAAGCTGAGAATATCCAGCTTATTTTAACGCCTTTTGAGCAGCGGAAATTGAGTCAAGGCAGAGTAATAGTCTCCAGAGATACGATGGTGTGGACTCCTGCTACTGATGTGCGTTCCAAAACAAGACAGCCGGAACGGCAACCATTTGTGCAAAGAGACCGACCAAAAACTCGTCCTGTTCCATCAAAGCCATCTCCAAAACCTTCTGTGTCAAAAGAAGTTAAGAAGAAACCATCCCGCATAGGAAAAGAGGGTCCTGCGCCCAAAAAAGAAGCCCCGAAAGTGTCGAATAAAGAATCCGCGCCACTCCAAAAGCCAATTGTTAAAGCACCTCCTGTTGAAGAGAAAAAAAAACCTGAACAGATTAAGCAAACTGAAAAAACTAAGCAAAAGGTGGAACCGAAGGAACCCGTTTCGCAGGAAACCCAAAAAGCGCCTCCTCCGAAAGAGAAATCCCAAAGGAAGCCACAGCAAAAGAGGAAACTGACGTATGGCGACCGTTACATACTCAAGCAAATTCGTGAGACTACGCCGATGGTGTTTGAAATGTATAATCATGAATCCATCTTCTGCACCGTTGATAAATTGCTTAAATACGATTTAGAACTCTTCATTGACGGTAAAGAAAAAATACAGATTCAGAAGCATAACATCAAATATTGCTATAAGCAGGAGAATGCAGAGCATGTTAAAGCAAGTATATCTTTTGATGAAAACGTCCGTTCACAAGGTTTAACGCCCCTAATCCCACGTAAAGAACGATACCAAATTGACCATAACATGGTAAAGGAAACGCGGGTGAAGAGGCAAAAGGTTCGCTTAGTCACTCGCGAAGGGGAAATTATCATGGGTCAGTTGGATTGGTTCAGTACTTATGAAGTCAAAGTGAGACTACCGCCAGGTGGAAATGTCATTGTTTTCTTCCATGCTTTGTATGATTTCAAAGTCCTTTCTGATGAAGAGGCATCAAGCCCGAAGGAATCCAGTCGGGACTCCCTCGGAACCGTAGGCGATGAGGAAAAAGTGTCTGAGAGAGAGCCTGAAACAGAAGTTGCGCATCCTGCTTCAGTTGAAGAAGTATCTACACCAATAAGGACCTCTACCGAAGAAATCCCTCTGGGTGAAAAGATTCATATCGCACGAAATGCTTTAGATATGTCACAAAAAGAAATTGCTGAATCGCTCGGTGTATCGATACAAACTATTCGCAATTGGGAAAAAGGCAAAAATCAACCCCAAGCCAAGTATCAGGAGCAAATTGAACAGTTCCTCGCTACTGCACAAAACAAAAGGAATTAAAAGATAAGAAGGCAAAAGGGTGAAGTAGTTATGGGGAAAAATTTCCCCTTTTACTACTTTATCCCTTATTGATATACTTCCCGATAATCAAGCTCAATTTTTCCTTTGTTTCTTCGGGTATTAAATCAGGATTTGTCACAAAAGCTTTTTCCAACGCTTTGGGACAATCACAACCTGCACGTTTGTCTGGGATTTTGCGAATCACCTCTCGAATCGATTTCTTAGCAACGTTTACATTAGCAAATAAATTTGCTAAAATTATCTCAGCAGTCACATTTTCATGTTCAGTATGCCAGCAATCGTAATCAGTAGAACAAGATAAAGACGCATAACAGAGTTCTGCTTCTCTCGCCAGTTTCGCTTCAGTTCCGGCTGTCATCCCAATAACATCAAATCCCAGACTGCGATATAGATTCGATTCTGCTTTTGTGGAAAATTGAGGTCCTTGAATACAAATGTATGTTCCGCCTTTATGGACTGTTGCCCCTACTGCCTTACCAGCGTCATATAGAATTTCACTCAAAACAGGGCAGAATGGCTCTGCCATGCTGATGTGAACAACTAATCCTTCACCAAAAAAAGTGTCGATTCGATTTTTCGACCAATCAACGATTTGGTCGGGAATTACGAAATTGCGTGGAGCAATTTCCTCTTTTAGACTTCCTACCGCATTTACAGAGATAATCCATTCAACGCCTAAACTTTTCAATGCGTAGATATTTGCTCGCATATTCAATTCCGACGGCATAATCCTATGTCCTTTACCATGCCGGGGCAAGAACGCTACGCGTTTATTCTCTAATATTCCGAGAGCTATTAAATCGCTGGGTTTACCGAATGGCGTATCAACGTCAATCTCTTCAAGATTTGTTAGACCTTCCATTTGATAAAATCCACTACCGCCAATTACTCCTATCTTTACGCTCATTTTACCTCCTCATTCCCCTCTCTTTGTAGGTCGAAATTCACATTTAGACAAAAAGTCGAATTTGGAAATTCGACCTACAATCCGACTTTCCGAGAGAGCTCGCGAGATTTGTAGATGTTTCTGATTCTTTTACAATTTCTTCTCCGCCAATTCAGGCCGCATCGTGCGCACTGCCAACTCCGCCATATCTATCGCGTTGTCATACGGCGCTATCATCACTTGCTGTCCTGTGTCTATTAACATCTCCACGCTTCGTTCACCGGCGTATTCGATAATTTCTATACCATCATCGTAAGGCGATGCAACCTCGATATAAACCATTCCATCCGGTCTTTCCCAGTATCCAAGGAAGGTAATGTGTGGGAATTTCTTCTTTACATACTCGAATAACTCTTGAGCCAATTCCTCCTGTTTCCAATTCATTCTTTTTCCAACTCCTTTCGTATTGCTTCTACCATTGTTCTTGCCCAACGCAAAGCTTGTGATGCCTTACGCTGGTTGAGCATTTCTTGTTTGTAATCTGCTGTTTCCCGCAAAAATCGAGCGTCGTTCAAGTAGCTACTCATACCGGGGAATATCTTGCGTCTATTTATCAATTCGCGAGCAAACGTTCCTTGTACCCATCCGTGGTTAATAACATCTGTTTTAGGTGTTACTCCTACATTAGCAAGCGCAGCTAGCGCTGCTTGAAGCATCGCATAGTAAGCTCTATTGGCGCAAGCGTTGTAATGTCCATTCTCAAACGCCCATTCTGCTACTGCCATATTTTCTAACGATTTTTCCAGAAAAATTGTAATCATAATCTAAAGTTTCCCTCTACTTTAAATCAACAGCTTCCATAGTTAGTATTAGTACGCCCATCTTCTGTCAAGCACCTCATCGCGCACCTTGTCTGGCACTTCGTCATAGCGGGCAAATTCCATCGTATATATCCCTCTGCCCTGTGTCATTGAACGAAGGTCGGTGGCGTATTTGAACATCTCAGCAAGCGGAACTTCGATATCTATTGCTTCCATCGCGCCTCGTGCTTCTACACGATGGATTTGAGCCCGGCGTGAATTCAGGTCGCCAATGACGTTGCCGAGGTGTTCGCGCGGTATGATAATCTGCGCTTTCATTATAGGCTCCAGAAGGACTGGTTCACATTCTCTTGCTGTGTTCTCAAAGGCAATGGAAGCTGCCGCTTCGAATGCAACTTCGGATGAATCGGTTTCATGAAAGGAACCGCCGATTAATGTTGCTTTGATATTCTGCATTTGATATCCGCCCAGTACTCCGTTTGCCGTGGCTCCGATGATACCTCGTTCAACAGCAGGGATGTACTTAGCGGGGAAATCTTCCTCTTTAGCAATGTTGACAAACTGGAATCCTTCATCCTCATCTTTACCGGAATGTTCGACTTTTGGCAATGGCTCTAACTTTATAGTGACATCCCCATAGAGACTTGCTTCATCAGTTTTACGTATATATTTTCCTGAAGCTATCCCTGATTTGCGAATTGTTTCTTTGTATGATACATACGGTCTACTTACGCGTGCGTTGACTTTAAACTCCCTGGTCATACGGTCAGTGAGAATTTCCAGATGCAATTCTCCCATGCCGTAAATAATACGTTGGCCTGAATCTTTGTCCGTAGCAACGGTGAATGTGGGGTCTTCATTCATGAGAATTCTCAGGGCATCTTCCAGCTTATCTCGTTCACTTTCGGAACGAGGTTCAATAGCAACAAAAATTACTGGTTGGGGAAATTTCATGGATTCCAAGATTATCGGATGGTCATTGTCTGTAAGTGTATCACCAGTTGTTGTCTCCTTCAGACCAACGAGCACGACAATATCCCCTGAGTATGCTTCATTTTGCGTTCGGCGTTTGTTAGCGTACATCTGAAAAATTCGCGTCACTCGTTCGCGAAGGGATTTTGTCGCATTGTATACCACTTCGCCTCTTTTTAAAGTACCAGAGTAAATACGCACGAACACAAGCTTATCCACGTTTGGGTCGCTTGCGACCTTGAATGCAAGCGCAGAAAATGGTCCATCGTCTTTTGGCTCACGGATATCACTGTTCTTCGTTTTGGGGATGATTCCGGAAATTGGCGGAACATCAATTGGAGCAGGAAGATATTCCACAACAGCGTCCAAAAGCCGCTGGACACCCCTGTTCTTCAACGCTGCCCCACATAACACAGGCGTTATAATACCGTTGAGTGTCGCAGTTCGCAAAACTTTGTGAATCTCTGATTGAGATAGTTCTTCACCTTCCAAGTATTTCTCCAATAGCACCTCATCCTCGGCTGCAATGGCTTCCAGCATTTTTTCACGATATTCTTCCACTTCGTTTAGCATGTCATCTGGTATCTTAGCTTCATAATATGTTTGCCCTAAATCCTCTCCACGCCAATACAGAGCTTTCTGTTCTATTAGATCAACAACACCGTTGAATCTATCTTCCACTCCAATCGGCAATTGAATTGGAATCGCTTGGGTACCGAGATGCTCTTCCATCATTTCAATTACCCAATAAAAATTTGCTCCGATTCTGTCCATTTTATTGACAAAAGCGATGCGTGGAATTTTGTATCTGTCCGCCTGATGCCAAACAGTTTCTGACTGTGGTTCAACTCCACCGACAGCACAAAATACAGCAATTGCTCCATCAAGTACTCGCAGAGAGCGCTCTACCTCTGCAGTAAAATCAACATGCCCTGGTGTATCTATAATGTTGATACAATGGTCTTGCCAAGAACACGTTGTAGCAGCGGAAGTAATCGTGATACCGCGCTCACGCTCCTGTTCCATCCAATCCATTTCAGCAGTGCCTTCATCAACCTCGCCGAGTTTGTGCTTCTTGCCCGTATAAAAAAGAATCCGTTCTGTAACGGTAGTTTTCCCCGCGTCAATATGAGCCATGATACCTATATTGCGTGTCTTTTGCAAGGAATATGTTCGTGTCATCAGTGTATTCTCCAATCTTATTTAGCGCTGAGTAGAACATGGATTAACAGAATGAACAGATTTCTGGGCTCTTTTATCCGTATATTCTGTTAATCTGCGCTCTATTGTTTACGCCTCATTCTCGCTACAAAAAATCCATCCATATCGTGCAAATGCGGATACGTCTGCATGTAGCCTGTCTCAGATATTAAATTTTCTGAACATTTCATGTCGAAGACAGGGAGAAAAGGAGCAACGCTTTCAATTTCAAAATTGGGATGTTCAGATAAAAATTTCATTACAACCTGCTCGTTTTCCTCCGGCTCAATACTGCAAGTGCTGTAAACTAAAATTCCATTTGGCTTGAGGTAGCTTGAAGCGCTTTTCAGAATTGCATATTGTAGTTCTGAAAGCGCAATAATCTGAGATTGTGTTTTCCGCCAACGAATGTCAGGATGGCGACGCAGAACTCCCAAGTTGGAACAGGGAACATCGGCTAACACTCGGTCCGCTTTGTTTATGAAAAGTTCACAAATAAAAGAAGCGTCAAATTTCGTTGGTTTTACAATGTCTATTCCTAAACGCTGGCAATTTTCTTTTATGAGCGAAAGCTTGAATTCTGAGATATCGAAAGCAACAATATCGCCCCGATTTTGCGCTAAGACGAAGTCATGTTCGCTGCGTTCAGCTTCGAACTGTTCGCTACGCTCACCGACGCCTTCGGCTAACGGGCGCCTTCGCTGGTTCTCAGCCGTTGGTTTTTGCATAATTTGACCAATGTGCGTAGTTTTGCCGCCTGGGCCAGCGCATACATCCATGATAAATTCCCCCGGCTGTGGGGCGAGGATATGCGACGTTAGCATTGAACTTTCATCCTGCGCCTGAAACCAACCGCGTTTGTATGCGGATAGTTTAGTCAAATTTGGATACTTTTTCAATCGTAAACCTTCCGGTGCAATAACGCTGTGATTGACCTCAACGCCCTCTTGCTTTAGAAGTTCAACCAAATCGTCGCGATTTGTCCGTAGCGTATTCGTCCTTACACACAAAGGGGCGACTTGATTACTCGCTTCGCAAAATGCAGTTGTCCAATCGACGCCGTGCCTTTTGATCCATTTCGCGACCATCCATTTAGGATATGAATATCTTGAGGATAAATGCTGAACAGGTTTTTCATCTTTGTTTGGATACTTAATCTCAGTTTGATTTCGTTGAATTGCTCGCAGAACAGCATTGATAAATTTTTTTCTGCCGCGATGCGGTTCCGCCAAATTGACCGATTCATTGATGGCAGCGTAGGGCGGTATTTTGTCCGTGATTATCAATTGATACGTGCCTAGACGAAGAATATTCAAGGTGAGATTATCGAACTCTTGTCCCGAGTGCGTAAAGATTTTTATGATATAATCCAATCTGCCACGCCAACGTAACACACCGTAAACTAATTCGGTCAGCAATGCTTTATCGACATCCTGAAGCTGCTCCCCGCGAATAGCCCTATCTAAAATCCTACTGATATCTGATTTTCTTTCTCCCCAACCCAAAAGTATTTCTAATGCAATTTTACGAACTGATTTTGAGTTCATTTATGAAATCTTTGATTTCCCTTCTTTTCGTCACCTCTTTCCAGAGGATATACATATTTATCCAAAAGTATATCTAATTTAACGGATAGCGTCAAGAATAAAAGAAGAAACCGAGTTTTTCCGAAAAAATATTAGTTTTGATTTCAGTGCTCTTAGTCTTGATTTCATTTCCTCATAGAAATCAAGACAAATCCGAATGGAAATCAAAACAAAACTCGGTTTCTGGATAATGACAATTTCAATGATTTTCTTGATTGACTATTGATTTTATGGTATTATAATGGCGCAAATTTCATATCGGAGTTAGTTTATGAATAAATTCCAGCAATTTTTTCGGATTAGCAATATCAGACGCATTGTTCAATTGCTGGTCTTTTTGTTGTTTCTCATCTTACTAATTCAAACTGTTTATCCGTTAGAATCATGGCTTCCAGCCGACTTTTTCTTGAGGCTTGACCCATTAGCGGCTATTGGTACGATATTATCATCTCGGAGCATCGAGACTTTGTTGACGAAGTTTCTTCCAGCGCTCATCATCGTCGTTCTCACAGTTTTTCTGGGAAGTTTTTTTTGTAATTGGATTTGTCCTCTCGGTACGACAATAGATTTCGTTGACCGTGCAATTCGCGGGAAAAGCAAATGGGTCAGGAAACCCAAATTAATACATACGCCGCGGCTGCGTAATTTGAAATATTACATCCTCGCCGGCTTCTTAGTTGCCGCGTTGCTGAGTTTGCAAGTCGCCTGGTTGATGGACCCAATTCCCATTGCTACCCGCAGCTATGCGGTCACGGTATATTCGTATTTTAGTTATGTCGCCAATGCTTTGTTGGGGCCGCTGTGGCAAGTACCAATTATCAATAAAGTTTCGGAACCGATTTATGGATTCCTCAGAAATTACGTATTTCTTCCGAACTCGGAGCTTGGATATCAGTCGATTACGATGTTGCATCACATCGCTTTTATCGCCTTTGTGGGCATTTTAGCTTTATCTTTGTTATATCCGCGTTTTTGGTGTCGCGACCTCTGTCCATTGGGCGCGCTTTTCGGTTTGCTATCGAAAGTTAGCTTCCTACGATGGGTTGTCGATAAGGAAAAATGCGTGGAATGTAACAGATGCTACCATGAATGTAAGACAAACGCTATCCTGGAGAAAGGCGATGGATATTTAGTTCAGGAATGCGTGGATTGTTTCAATTGTCAGGATATTTGCCCGACAGACGCTATCAAGTTCACTTTTCAATCGCCATCCACAAGCCTTCGGCAAGCAAAAGAGTATACCCCACAAGGCTTAGATTTATCCAAACGCCGGTTCATTCAAGCTGCGGCATTAGGGGCTGTC
>JACKQG010002789.1_pt1 | contig 22211 bp, 20 predicted proteins | sample 8237621 | NCBI WGS metagenome assembly JACKQG01 (sample SAMN15677084, study PRJNA649215) | marine metagenome | biome: marine; feature: Black Sea; material: saline water; isolation source: suspended particulate matter (SPM) from the Black Sea western gyre | collected 2013-06-09/2013-06-10 | depth... | reverse complement strand
TTGAAATTGAGCGAGTCTATTCTTTTGTTCGTGATTCTTATCTGTTTGACCTTGCAGTCCGGGTCAAAAATACAACGACCCATCCGTTGCAGGGCACAGCTGAGTTGCATCAGACCAATTTACCTTTTGGCGAGATCACCAATGCCAATCGTTTCCTTTTTATGGGGCCATCCATGTATATGAATGGCGAGCTTGAGGAGTATAAGAGCAAAGTTCTGGAAAATGGAGCACTTACTGTTCAGGGCGCAATGGACTGGGCGGCCTATGGCGATCGGTATTTCATGGGTGCAATTATTCCTGAAGCTGGCCGTGCAGCCGGTATGGTCATGCAGCAGCAGGGCGATCTGGTGCAGATGCGTGTTGCCGGCTCTCTGGATACATTGCAGCCGGGCGAGGAAAAAGTATATCACTATCGTATCTTCTATGGGCCCAAGAAACTTTCCCTGCTGCAGGACATTGGCCACAATCTGGATCGGTCAGTGAATTTCGGCTGGTTTGACGTCATTGCCAAGCCTACCTTATGGCTCCTGAATGCCTTGCACGGGGTGTTTAAAAACTATGGTATTGCCATTATTCTGGTGACTGTTGTCTTCAAGATTATCTTCTGGCCCATTACCCATAAGGGTATGAAGTCCATGAAGAATATGCAGAAGCTGCAGCCTAAGATGGTCAAGATTAAAGAAAAGTATAAGAATGATTCGGCCAAAATGAATCAGGAGGTGATGAACCTCTATCGTACCTACAAGGTGAATCCTCTGGGCGGCTGTCTGCCCATGCTTCTTCAGATTCCGGTCTTCTTTGCCCTATATAAGGTTCTCCTTCAGAGTATTGAGCTTCGCCATGCCCCGTTTATGCTTTGGATTGGTGATCTCTCGGCCCCGGATCGCCTGTGGATTGGTTTTGATATTCCGTACCTGGGCGGCATTCCTGTTTTGACCTTGCTCATGGGAGCCTCCATGTTCCTCCAGCAGAAAATGACCCCAACCACGGCTGATCCCACTCAGGCCAAGATTATGATGTTTCTGCCGGTCATCTTCACCTTTATGTTTCTTAATTTTGCTTCCGGCCTGGTTCTCTACTGGTTTGTTAACAACTTGCTGGCCATTTTCCAGCAGCAGGTGATCAACCGTCAAAAGAGTTGAACTTAGGCATTGGCCCTGGCTCATTGTCGGGGAAAGACTGTTTGTGCCCTTTGTCTGCCGTGTACCAGCTCGGCAAATCCTTTCCTGTTCGTGACATGGGGCGCCAAGACTGATCAAGGATAATGAATGTCAGTAAAGAAAAAAGATTTTTTTGGTAAGGATGTCGCTGATGTCATCGCTCAGGCGTGTAGCTTTTTTAAGGCATCTCAGGAAGATCTGAATATTGAAGTCATTGAAACCGGATCGACGGGAATTTTTGGTCTGATCCGTAAGAAGGCTCAAATTCGTGTGTCGGTCAGGGCTGAGACCTTAAGTGAACGGATAGAATCCGAGTCTGTGCACGCTCAGGTGGCAGCTCCGAAAAAGACTTCCCCAGAAAAAAAGCAGGCCCCGAAGAAAGAATCATCGACTGTAAAAAAAGATATTATTGCAGAGCCGCAAGAGGCTCCTACAGCAGATGGATCGTTGCCCTCTGGAGAAGATGCCCCGCCTGTTGCGCAGAAGCCGTCTTCTCGGCAGGAAGTACCTGTTCAGCATGATTCTGGCTCTGAGCGCAAGGTTTCGGATCCGGTTGTTTCTCCTGCCAAATCCGCCGGCCGTGAATCTGTGCCTGAAGAGGATCTTGCCCAGGATGACCTGGATTTGATCCGTGACGAACTCGTGCAGCTGCTGACCTTGATGGGCTATCCGGCGCAGGTCGAGATTGAAAGCCGTGGCTTGGCAGTGCGCTGTCAACTGAAGAGTGATTATGACGAAATTTTAACCGGTGAAGAAGGCAAAACCCTCGACAGCATTCAGTATCTGCTGCGTAAGATGGTTTCGCGTAAGGTTGCCGGTCGAATCAGGCTGGTGGTTGATGTTGCCGGTTTTCGCGAAAAGAGACTCGATGAGCTTCAGGACCGTGCCCGTGAATTGGCTCAACTGGTTAAGGCTGATGGTAAAACCCAGATTATCCCTGCCCTCAATCCATCCGAGCGCCGAGTGGTTCACCTGGTGCTCCAGGAAGATAAAGAGATCCGCAGTCGCAGTGTTGGTGATGGCCTGTTTAAAAAGATTTTTATTTACAAGCCGGGCAAGGGGAAGAGTGGCGGAGGGCGTAGACGCCCCTCGTCTCGCTCCAGAAAAGGGAAGGGCGGCTCCAAGCCCACTCCCGGTAACGACGAGTCGTAAGCTGTCGTCTTCCCTAACCGGGGAACCAATAATCTGTTCTCTTGGATATGTTCAGTCAGCCTCTTGACAGCGAAACAATCGCTGCCATATCAACCCCTCCCGGGTCGGGTGGTATCGGTATCATCCGTATCAGTGGACCCCGTGCGCTTGCCATACTCCAGCTGATTTTTGTCCCCCGCGATTCCTCGTGTCGTTATAAATCCCACCTTCTTTATTACGGTCGTATCTGCGATCCTATTGATCAGCACATTATGGATGAGGTCCTGGCCGTATTCATGGCTGCACCTCGAACGTATACCCGCGAAGACGTGGTCGAGATTCATTGTCACGGCAATTTTCTGGTTCTTCAATCAATTCTTGAGCTTATTCTGCAGCATGATGTCCGACTGGCCGAAGCCGGTGAATTCACTAAACGTGCCTATTTAAATGGTCGTATGGACCTGACCCAGGCTGAGGCGGTTATTGATGTCCTTGCGGCCAAGACCCGAAAAGGACTCGATCTGGCCGTACAGCAACTTGCCGGTGCTCTTTATGAACGGGTCGATGCCATTCGTCGGGTTCTGGTCGAGATACGCGCCTTGGTTGAAGTGGCCATTGATTTCCCCGATGAAGATATTGAAATCGTTGATTACGGACATCTGGCTGACCGGCTCAGAACTGAGGTGTTGGCACCACTGGACATCCTGCTGCGTCATGCCGATCAGGGTCGAATCTTTCGTGAGGGGGTCTCTGTGGTTATCATGGGCCTGCCCAACGTTGGTAAGTCCAGCCTGCTTAATACCTTGCTCCAGGAAGAACGGGCCCTCGTGACCGAGATCCCTGGCACGACCCGCGATACCATTGAGGAGTATGTGGATATTCGTGGTGTTCCGGTGCGCTTAGTGGATACGGCCGGGATTCGCCATGGGGCGGAGGAGGTCGAAGAGATGGGAATCCGTCGGGCACACGAGCAAATGGCCCGGGCCGATCTTGTCCTCTTTATGGTTGATTTGAACCGTGAATTGAGCGAGGCTGATCGTGAATTGTATGCAGCCGTGAGCCATAAGCCTGTGGTTCTGGTGGCCAACAAGAACGATGTGGTTGATGGAGCTGGACCCAATTTAAGTGAATTCACTTGCACAGGGCGCTCACTGGTGCGGATTTCGGCCCGTACCCAACAGGGCATCGAGGAATTGAAGCATGCCATCTTTACAGCGGTTACCGGTGGTCGTGAGCAATGGCAGGAAGAGGCCTGTGCTCCCAACGTGCGTCATAGACAGGCCCTGGTTCGGGCTCGTGCTGCGGCCGAATTGGCCCTTGATGGTGTATCTGTTCAACAGACCAGTGATCTGCTGGCCATTGATCTGCAGGAATGTTTAAATCAGCTGGATGAAATCGTGGGGGTGACCACCACCGAAGACGTGCTCGATGTTATTTTTGAGCAGTTTTGCCTTGGGAAATAAGCTCCATTCGTCAATTTGATGATGACCTGCTGCCGTTTTGTTCGTCATTGTATACTGTTTGAGTTTGTATTTGCGCTGTATTGCGCAAGAGTAAGACTCCTGTGATTACAGATGCAGTGTTCGGGGGGATATTATTAACCTAACCGTTCGGTCCTTTTGTCGTTATGAATGAGGGGACAACCAAGAGAGATCATTTGATGGATAAATACTTCGAGTTTCGAAAACATGGTACTGATATGCGTACCGAAATTCTGGCCGGCATCACAACGTTTCTGGCTACTATGTATATTATTGTCGTGAACCCGGCAATTATCAGCAGCACCGGCATGCCGTTTAATGGGGTGTTGACTGCCACTGTTCTGGTCAGTGCGTTTTCCAGTATAGCCATGGGTTTTTACGCCAGGAATCCGATTCTGGTCGCACCAGGTATGGGGCTGAATGCCTTTTTTACCTATACAGTTGTTTTGGGAATGCAGATCCCGTGGCAGACGGCCCTTGGTGCTGTTTTCTGGTCTGGAATTATCTTTATTCTACTTTCAATCTTTAATATCCGCACCCAGATCGTCAAGGCCATTCCTACTCAACTCAGATATGCCATTGCTGCTGGTATTGGTCTTTTCATAACCCTGATCGGGTTTACCAATGCCGGTTTTATTGTGGATAATCAGGCTACCCTGATCAGCCGAGGAGGGTTGACGCCTTCAGTTCTCACATTTCTGGTGGGATTTTGTGTAACAGCCATTCTGGTGGTTAAGCGGAATAAAGGTGCGCTGATCTGCGGCATTGTCTTTACGACTCTTGCAGCAATTCCCATGGGTCGAATCTGGGGTGCGGACCAAATGGTTCAATGGCAGGGCCTGATGGCAATGCCTGATTTCAGTGTGTTCTTTCAGCTTGACCTGGTGGGTTCTCTCAAACTTTCATTGATCCCTGTATTTTTTGCCTTTCTCTTTACCGATATGTTTGACAGTCTTTCCACTTTTGTGGGTGTGGCCGAAGCTGGTAATTTGAAAGATGAGGATGGTGAACCGCGTAATATCCGTGAATCACTGATTGTTGATGGTCTTTCAACCATGATTTCCGGGTTGTTCGGCACAAGCTCCGGTACCAGTTATATTGAATCTGCCACTGGTATTGAGGAGGGTGGCCGTACCGGAATGACTGCAGTGGTCGCAGGATTGCTGTTTCTGCCATTCATGTTTCTCTCACCACTGCTGTCAATTGTTCCGGCCATTGCCACGGCGCCAGCTTTGGTTATTGTCGGTGTGTTTATGATCAGGCCTGTGACAATGATTAACTGGACTGAGCTCGATAACGCAATTCCGGCTTTTCTGGCCATGTTTTTGATTCCGGCGACCTATTCAATCACCCAGGGGATTATTTGGGGTTTCTTGAGTTGGACAGTTATTAAATTCACGACTGGCAAGCGTCACGAAATCACCCCCGCCCTGCTGTTAATTGATCTGTTTGCGATTCTTTCACTTGTGCTTGGTTGATTATCTGCCGGGCTGATTGTGATGGGGCCTGCATGTGTGACCTGATGAATTGTGGCTATTCTGCCATCAGCTGCAAAAGAGCTGCGATCAGGCGGTCCGCACCGTCGCCGATCTGGTCGACTCTTGAATCGAGCATGTAGCAGGGGGTGGTAACGATTTTGTGGGTGTGGTCGATGGTGATCTCGCCGTGCAGTGAGGGCACGTGCTGACCACCCATCCTGGTGATTGTCGTGGCGGTATTCTGGTCTTGACCGATGGTGACTGTAATGCCGGGCAGGATGCGGGCGAGGATGGCAGGGGCAATACACAGGGCTCCAATGGGTTTCCCCGCCGTTGCCATTGTCCGGATGGCCTGTTTTGTTGCGGGGTTGACCGTACATTCCGGTCCGTCAAAGGCGTAGCTTGAAAGGTTCTTTGCTGCACCTAATCCGCCCGGGATGACAAGCCCATCATGTGCTTCGGCCTGGAAGGATTCCAGGTCCATGATCTGGCCGCGGGCGATGCGGGCGGATTCCACCAGAACATTTCGGCTTTCATCCATTTTATTGCCGGTCAGGTGGTTGACCACATGATGCTGGTCGATATTAGGGGCGTAACATTGATAATCCGCCCCGTGTTTATGGATGGCCCAAAGGGTGAGGGTTGCTTCGTGAATTTCAGCGCCGTCACGGTTGCCGCAGCCGGAGAGGATCACGGCGATTGATTTTTTGCTCATGGTTAGTCTCTCCCCTGTTGGGATGTCTGGTTAAAAGGGTACTTTGAAAAATTAGGATTTTTGTTCGAGATCAAGGCGAGCAGAAAATTTTATCATAGACATCTGTTTGATGTGACAAAGATAAAGTTTTGAGCACAACGCAGGATCTGGGTGAAAAGGCAATTTTTCAAGGTGTCAAAAGCTACTCGATGGTCTTTACGTGATAAACGCCATCGAGGTTGCGGTAGAGTTCGTCGTAGTCCAGGCCGTAGCCTATGAGAAAGCCCTGGTTGATCTCAAAGCCTGCATAGTCGATATGGACATCCTGTTCCCGTCGTTCGTTTTTGTTAATGAGTGAGCAGACTTTCACTGAAGCGGCTCCGAGATCAAGAAAGTGGCGTTGAAGCCACTGCAGGGTCAGGCCACTGTCAACGATGTCCTCGATGAGAAGGATATGGCTGCCGCGAATAGCAGCTGATGGCTCGCTGACCAGTTTAATGGTCCCGGATGAGCTGGTGCCACTGCCATAAGATGAAACCCTGATGAAGTCCATCTGCAGATCTTTGTTAATTGCCCGCACCAGGTCAGCCATGAAAATGAATGAGCCTTTTAATACACCGATTGCCAAAAGATTTTTATCTTTGTAGTCCTGGGTGATGGTCTGACCCAGGGTTGAAATACGTTGGGCAATGGTTTCGGGGCTGAGGATAAGTTGAAATTGTTCTTTGTTCATGGCTTGGGTGGCGTAGTATTGTCTATAAAAAGCTCAGAGAGCCGGTTTGGTTCATGAGTATAACCACTTTTTTTCCGTCAATAAAGTCAAGAAAAAACACGGCGCAAAATAGAGTGGTTATCTGCGCTCGCCTCCCTCTTCCTGATCAGGAAAATGCTTTCCTGTATTGACAAAAGCACCTGCTTACAGTACATCATAAATTTCATTTATGATTAATATCAGTGAACGTGGGGTTAGCTTTTTGTCGGTTACCTCCTTGAATCCAGAATACAAAGGGTCCGGAGTTGTCATATGGCCAAATCACAACAAGAACTGAATCCTGCCTTTAACAGTGAAGTGACTGCTGTACCTGGCGGAGAACATCTCAATAGCTGTTTTGCCTGCGGAGCGTGCAGCGGAGCCTGTCCTGTCAGCCAGGCGATTCCTGAATTTGATCCCCGCCGGATTATTCATATGGTTCGCATGGGCATGAAAGAGCGGCTGTTGAGCTCTGATTTGCTTTGGTACTGTTCCGGCTGTCGCTCCTGCGTGTTTGTCTGTCCCCAGGATGTCCGTTTTGCGGAGATCATGGGCGCTCTTGCTCAGCTGGCCTTGAAAGATGGATATGTCACTGAGCAGGATCTGGTTGATAAGGGGAAGGCTGCCAAGGTTGAGCGTGATGAGTGTGTTGCCTGCCTTACCTGTGTCCGGGTTTGTCCATGGGAGATTCCCAAAATCGATCAGCTGGGTGTTGCCACGATTGATGTGGAGGCCTGTCGTGCCTGCGGAATCTGCGTGGAGGAGTGTCCGGCCCAGGCCATTACGCTTGTTGAGTCAGAAGATGAGCGATTGTTGGCTGCCTGCGGCGTATAATGGAATGAGTTGAAACTATTTTACTGTTTCCCGTCCTTGGTCGTGTGGGGCGGTTGGCGGAAGTAAGTCTATTTTGCACCAGATTTGAGGGATAACACCATGAGTTTTGAACCCAAGATTACCCTGTTCAGCTGCCATTATACGTCCCAGCAGAGTTGCGCTGAAGACGGAAAGGAACTGCAGCAGCTTGGATTTCCGGCTTCAGTGAGTATGATTCGTGTCCCCTGCACCGGTAAGGTTCAGGTGACCAGTCTGCTCAAGGCCTTTGAGGATGGAGCGGATGGAGTGTATGTGGTTGGTTGTCCATTGGATGGCTGTCACAATGTTAAGGGCAGCGTTCGTGCGGCTCGCCGAGTTGGGGCCGTGCAGAAGGCCCTGGCTGAGCTGGATGTGGAAAGTGATCGTATTGCCATGTATCATCTGCCGCGTGGACTCCAGCCTGAATTTGTTGCCGCAGGCGTTGAGATGGATAAAAAAATCCGGGACCTGGGTCCAAGCCCCTTTAACAAAATTTGACCGTGACACAGTAGAAGCAGTGAACTTCACGAGGTGGAGTTACCTTGAATTGCTAGGGAGAATAAAAGCATGATCGTTGCAGAACGAAAACCGATGGCCGAAATCATCGAGATGGTAAAAGATTGCAAGAAGGTCCTGGTGCTGGCCTGTCGCGGCTGTGTCACCGTGTGTTCGGCTGGTGGTGAGCGTGAGGCCGCTATTCTTGCCTCTCTGGTTCGTCTGGGCCTGAAAAAAGAGGGGCGTGAGGTGGAAATCACCGAGGGCAGCCTGGTTCGTCAGTGCGATAAAGAATATATCGATGCCATCGATCAGTGGAATGGTCAGTATGACGCGATCCTCTCCACGGCCTGTGGTGTTGGTGTCAATTTTATTGCCAATCTGCGCAAAAATGACATGGTTTATCCGGCTTTGAATACCACCTTTTTTGGCGGTTCAGCTGAGCAGGGTGTATGGTCTGAGCAATGCGCCGGCTGCGGTGATTGTGTCCTTCATCTTACCGGTGGATTGTGTCCGGTGGCTCGTTGTGCCAAAAGTCTGATGAATGGCCCCTGTGGTGGGTCAGTGGATGGACGCTGTGAGATTTCCCGTGATGTGGATTGCATCTGGCAGTCGATCCATGATCGTCTTGGCTCCTTTGGTCGCTCAGCCCAGATGGAGGCCATTGCCCCTATCCGTGACTGGTCAACAGCTGGACATGGTGGGCCGCGTAAGGTCGAGCGCAAGGATCTGACCGTCTGAGTTCAGATCAATTGTCGGGCTGGGTTGCAATAAGTCTCGCTCTTGATTACAAATCGTTCTTGTGCCTTGGGCATGAGGACGATTTTTTTTTGCTTTTTAACTGACCCTTCCTGGTTGAACAGACAATGACAGAGCGTGAGATTCCTGATCTGAATACGGCGAGACGTCTGATTGCTGAACGCATTGTTTCACTGGGTGCGGAGACGGTCTCTCTGGAGCAGGCTGTGGGGAGAGTTCCGCAGCAGTCGCTCAGGGCTTTGTGTCCGCTGCCGGGTTTTGATCAGTCACTTCGTGATGGCTATGTGATTGGCAAAGGTGGGCAGCGAACTGATGCTGGCTGGAGCTACGAGTTGGCTGGTGAGATTGCGGCCGGTGACGTGGGGCCGAACTCTCTGGCTCCGGGTTCTGCCTGCCGGATCATGACTGGAGGACTTATTCCGGCACGCGCTCAGCGGGTTATTCAGGATGAGCAATGTCAGGTGCGGGGTGGCCGCCTGGTGATTTCAGATGCTGTCAAATCTGCTGCGGAAACGTATGTTTCCTACAAAGGCAGGCAGCTGCAACGGGGAAGAGTTGTCGTGCCGGCTGGTCGCCCATTGGAACCCGGGGATCTTGTTTTGCTCGCTGGATGTGGCTATGCAGAGGTTGAAGTTTGTAAACGGCCTCGTGTCGGCTTCTTCTGTACAGGTAGCGAGCTGGATCTGCCGGGGGCAGTTTTGGAACCTGGACGGAAGATTACAGGTAATGGTTATTTTCTTCGTGATCTGGCAACCCGTGTCGGAAGTCAGGTGGCAGATCATGGATTGGTGAAGGATCGGCTTGAGCTGGTACAGGAACGACTGGCTGAGGTTCTGGCGACAGATGTTGATCTGGTTATCAGTACCGGCGGTATGGGGCCAGGTAAGTATGATCTTGTGGAGGAGGCCTTTGCCAGGGCAGGTGGTCATCTGGTTTATCGGGCCTTGAATGTTCGTCCCGGGCGAGCAACGCTCTTTGGTGTTTTGGGTCGAACCTTGTTTTTTGGTCTTCCCGGGCCACCTCCTGCCGTGCGGATGCTGCTCAATGAACTGGTGGCACCAGCGCTCCTTGCCCTCCAAGGTGTACAAAGACGGGGGCCGCGTAACCTGCGGGTCCGATTGAGTGAGGCCTTGCAGGTGCGCTCATGCGGGGTCTGTCGTTTGCGGGGGGGGATTATTGAGTTGAATCGGGGCGAGTGCGTGGTTCGACCTGCCAGACAGTTGGAGTCACCTTCCTGTTACCTGGTCATCCCGGCTCGGCGTTGTTCTTATCGCCAGGGAGAGCTGATCACTGTCCATTTGCCGGTCTCGTTATGTTCAGGTTCTGTCCTGTGAGTTGACTGGTCTGTTCCCGTTGGTCATTTCTGTTGACAGTGGGGACAGAAAAAACTTGTCCGGCCGCTGGTCTGGATTTTCTGAATCTCTTGTCCACAACTGGAACAGCTTTTTCCGGCCCGTCCATAGACCTTGAAATTGACCTGAAAATAACCACTTTCGCCGCTGGCTCCGAGAAAGTCATTGATGGTTGAGCCGCCACAGGCAATGGCGTTGTGGAGTATGGCTTGGAGCTTGCCGAGTAAGTGCTGCCAGTTGGCAAGGCTCAGGCTGCCTGCGGGCTTGCCGGGATGGATTCTGGTTGCAAAGAGTGCTTCGTTGGCGTAGATATTGCCGATTCCGGCAATGAATCGTCCGTCCATAAGCAGGGTCTTGATCGCCTGTTTTCGGCCTTGAGCCTGATTGTGCAGTAATTCCGCTGTGGTGCGCTTGTTCAGAGGTTCGGGCCCGCAGGAGTGAAAGAAACCTTGTTTGCGGTTTCGGGCCTGTTCTGATGACAGCATGTGGACGCTGCCGAAGCGGCGGGGATCGTTGGGGCGAAGTTCCAGGCCGTTGTTGAGGAGCCAGCGAACGTGGTCGTGGCGCTGGAGGGGATCATGGGCCTGGAAGAGCCCCAGCCGACCGCTCATGCCCAGGTGGACAATGAGCAGGGAGCTGTCTGCTGGATGGATGAGCAGGTATTTTGCCCGGCGGGAGATCTTGGTGATGGTTTGGCCGATCAGGCCGCGAAGGGCGGTGCGAGGGAGCGGGACGCGTAAATTCTTGTCGCTGCAGTGGACATCGATGATGGTGCTCTGGATCAGGTGTGGTCGCAGACCCCGGCAGATCACCTCGACTTCCGGTAGCTCAGGCATGATCTTGTGGCTTGCGGGTGACAGGGGTTTGAGCGCAGAGCGCCAGGGCGTAGTTTGCGCTCAACAGACTGGCTGCAACCTGGGGCAGGGGGAGATGGGGCAGATCGCGTCGATTGAAGGTGAGCAGGCCGAGGGCTTTGGGTTTCGGTTGAGCCGTGCGCAGGATCAGTTCAAGGAAGCCTGGCATCCGTTTTTGGCCGACAGCTTTTTTCAGGGCCTCTTTGGCACTCCAGAGCAGGGCCAGTTGTTCCAGTTCTGTGGAGGACGGCCAGGTCTGTTGGATGATATTCAGTTCCGCCGGAGTTGCGAAGCGCTCCCGGGTCCGCTCCAGGGTCGGGGTGATTTGCTGAATGTCGACACCGCAGGAGGAGCCCGCGGCTATGGTGATACCGTGCTGACCGGAATGAGAAATTGAAAGATCAGGCAGGTCTCCTGTGATCCGGTGTGCCTCACTGATTTCAAGAACAGGGCGACCTGAGTCAAGCTTTTTGATCCAGAGCTGCTGAGCCGTCAGGGAACCTGCTTGTGGATGAGTGGCCAGGAATGCTCGGGCCGCCTCTTTGGCACAGATTCGTCCTCCCAGCCACTCCAGTTGTCGCTTGCGCAGTTGGAAGGTTTTTAAGATTTCCAGTTCTGCATGGCCCAGCCATTGGGGACTGATTTGCATCAGGCCCCAATGGTCTGTTATCTTACCTAATTTGTTGAGATCAATCAGGCACGGGTGGATAGTCGTTCCCGCACTGTGGCCGGCCAGGGTGGCCAGGTCTTCCAAAATGGTTGTTTGGGTGTTTATTCCCAAATCCATCGCCGTTGCTTTTGAAATAATCTCTTGCAATTTCAACCCGTCATGCTAACAATTTAAACAATAGCCATCTTTAAACTTACTCACTTTCATTGGACACCAATATGGATTTACAGTTTACACCCTACGATTATGTGATTCTGGCCTTTTTCATTTTTTTCATCATTCGTGGTGGCTGGGTGGGCTTTGTCCGGCAGATTTCGGTTATTCTCGGACTGTATGTTGGTTATCTTGTGGCCGGCCAGTATCATGACAAACTCTTTCCCTTTTTAAAAGGACTATCAGAGAATCCACAGGTCGTTTTTCTTGCCTCTTATGCGATTCTTTTTGTCTGTACCTATGTCCTGGCCATGTTGATGGGAAAGGCCCTGGCCAAGGTCATGGATGTGGCCATTGCCGGTTGGTTTGATAAGCTTCTTGGGGCAATATTCGGTGCGGCCAAGGCTTTGATCGTGGTTGTTCTTCTGCATATGCTCCTGTCTACTTTTCTGAGTCCGGAGAGCAGGCTTGTCAGGGATTGCCAGCTTTGTCCGCTCTTGTCTCAAGGGGCCGTTCAGTTTCAACAGGTGATCAAGGACGAGCGGGTGCGTGAAGCTTTCCGTCAGAAAGAGCCAGCCATCTCCAGTGACGTTCCTCGTCCTGAGCCTTCTTCAGCTCTTGGGGATGATGAAGAGACTGCGGTACAATGATGCCAGTCGAGCAGGAGAGATGCCCATGGTGTAGCCCGCGATCATCAGTTGGTTGATGAGTGTGGTTCGGATCAACCCCAGGCGTTGCCAGCGGCGACTCGAGGTTGTGACCTGTTGGTTCATGGTTTTAATTTTCCCTGTGCGGGTCAGTTGACGCATTAAAATATAATCTTCCATAATCGGTACCTCAGGAAAAGGGCCGTAGCGAAAAAAATCTGTGCGGCGCATGAAAATAGCCTGGTCGCCGTAGGGGAGCTGCAGGAGACGGGAACGCAGGTTGGCCAGTTGCTCGATGAATCGCAGGCCGGTGCCATCTCCATCAATTTTGAGACTGAAGGCCCCGGCAATGACCTGGTCGTCGTTTAGGCAGCTGGATATGGTCTGGGCAAAGTTTGATGGAAGTCGTGTGTCTGCATGGAGGAAGAGGAGAATGGTGCCTCGAGCGAATCGTGCCCCTTCATTTTGCTGACAGCCCCGGCCACCCTTTGTCTTGAGAACTGTAAGTCCGGCGGCACGGGCCAGTTCCCGGGTTTGATCGGTGCTGCCGCCGTCAGCAATGATGATCTCAGAGGCCGTTTCCTGCAGACCGGCCAGGCCGGGGATGTTTCCGGCCTCATTGAGAGTCGGGACGATAATCGATATGGTGGAGGTCATCTGCGGTGTCGATGTCGTAAAGTTTTGGCAGCCTGTGGCAGTTCAAATGCAATTGGCTGACACGATTCATGGTTTCAGTAAAGACCGTTTTTGTGCTCCAGTTGATGTTGGAAAAGAGTTGGCTGCATGTTACGTATGGCAGGCGGTTTGTGGTGCCGATCAGGTAGTATCCGCCGTCATGAGTCGGCCCTAAAACCAGATCGTGGTTGTCCAGGCTGTTGAGGGCCTCAGTTAAAATGGCAGGGCTGATTTGTGGACAGTCTGAGCCAAGAAGCAGGACGCGTGTTGCGTCTTGAAATTGTGGACAGAAAGACCGGGTCATACGTTGACCAATGTCACCAGCGCTCTGGGGCCGGTAGCGCAAATTCTGGCCGAGCCAATGCTGCATCAGGTGTTCATCTCCGCCATCGAAATGGATTTCCAGGGTTGGACTGTCATTGGCTGTGACTGCCTTGATTGAACTCACGGTCTGCTCGGTCATCCATTTCTGGAGGGCGGCTGCCCCATCTGCGCCTACGGCAGGGATGAGCCTGGTTTTGCAGTGGCCGGGCTCGGGATAGCGGGTAAAGAGAATGATTCGGTCGCGATGAGTGGGCATGCGGTCATAACGGGTTCAAATTGAATAAGGAGTTGCTTGGTGAAGGCGGCGCAGCGTAAAAAGAAACCGGAGTCCTATCAGAAACGAACCTATCGGGCCCAGCTTGATCCGGGTGGCCTGGTTTCGACCATGGTTCGAGTGCAGGAGACTGATCTTCAGATTCTTGCCTCCACCGATATCACTGATCGGGCTCGGGAGTTAATTCTCGAGGCCCGTCTTCAACTCGAAAATTATATTGTAAAGCATCCTCTGTTTTCCGCAACGCTTGATCCTCTGCCCATGGATCTTCTGGCCCCCCCTATGGTTCGTCGGCTGTTGCAGGCTGGTCTGCAGGCTGGGGTCGGGCCCATGGCTGCAGTCGCCGGGACGATTGCCGAGTATGTGGGTGAGGGGCTGCTGGCGGATGGTGAGCCTGAAATTATGGTGGAAAACGGTGGTGATATCTATCTTGCCCGCCAGCAGTCGTGTGATGTGGCTATTTTTGCCGGTCGTTCATCTTTGAGCAACAAGGTGGGGTTGCGGATTAATGCTCGACAGATGCCGCTGGGGATCTGCACGTCATCTGGCACGGTTGGTCATTCCCTGAGCTTGGGGGAGGCCGATTCGGTGACTGTTCTTGCGCGATCAGCGGCCTTGGCCGATGCTGCGGCAACCCGGCTTGGCAATGAGGTGGGCAAGGGTGACGACGAGAAGAGTGCTGTGACCAAGGCATTGGAACAGGCCAAAACCATTGACGGGCTCCTCGGTGTCGTGGTGATCTGTGGCGAGGCCATGGGGGCCATCGGTGATGTGGAGTTGATCAGGGTGGCTGTTTGAGTGTGTCGGTGGAAGCCAGTTTGAACACATTTGTAACAGATTCGATTCGTGTTGAATGACAATTTTGATAGATGAGAGGTAGGTGAAGATGGTCGAGATTCCAGCCTGTTTTAAGGCCTATGATATTCGGGGCCGGGTACCCGATGAATTGAATGCGGAATTGGCGCGCGGGATAGGTCGGGCGTATGCGGCCTTGTTTGTACCACGTAAGGTTGTGGTCGGTCGTGATATCCGTTTGAGTAGTGAGGAAATCAGCAGGGCCTTGATTGATGGATTGCTGGATTCTGGAGTCGATGTGCTGGATTTTGGACTGTGCGGCACTGAGGAGATTTATCACGGTGCTTTCAGTATGGAAGATCAGGGTGTGGATGGCGGTATTGTGGTCACAGCCAGCCATAATCCGGCTGATTATAACGGGATGAAGTTTGTGACCAAAGGTGCCCGCCCGGTGACCGGAGAGTCGGGTCTGGTTGAGATGGCGCGGATGATCATGGAAGATCGACTGCCTGACCCGGCGGTGGAGCGTGGTCGGTTGAGCTATGCTTCGGACAAGGCCAGCTATGTTGAGCACCTGCTGGGTTATACGGATCGTGACAGTCTGCGTCCCCTGAATCTGGTGGTCAACAGCGGCAATGGTTGTGCCGGGGCTGTTGTTGATCTGCTGGAGCCGCATTTACCCTTTACCTATGTTCGTGCCTATCATGAACCGGATGGGAATTTTCCCAACGGGGTGCCGAATCCCCTGCTTCCGGAAAAGCGTGAGGAAACGGCCCGGCTTGTTCGCGAGCATGGAGCGGATATGGGTATTGCCTGGGATGGTGACTTTGACCGCTGTTTTTTCTGGGATGAGCAGGGTAATTTTATTGAAGGGTATTATATCGTTGGGCTTCTGGCCACTGAGCTGTTGGCCCGGGAACCCGGTGCGAAAATTCTCCATGATCCCCGATTGGTTTGGAATACCCGGGAGCTGGTTGAGGCCGCAGGTGGTGTGCCGGTTATGAGTCAAACCGGTCATGCCTTTATTAAGGAGAGAATGCGGGCTGAGGACGCGCTTTATGGTGGTGAGATGTCGGCCCATCATTATTTCCGGGATTTTGGCTATTGCGATACAGGAATGGTTCCCTGGCTTCTGGTTGCCTCTCTGCTCTGTCGGCGGGGTGTGACGTTGTCCAGTCTGGTGGGCGAACGAATGGCTGCTTTCCCGGTTTCGGGCGAGATAAACAGTGTGGTCAGCGATCCGGATGCAGCCATTGCCCGAGTGGAGGCTGTCTTTAATAGAGGCGAAAAAGATTATACTGATGGCTTGAGTGTGGCGTTCCTGGATTTTCGTTTTAATATCAGGAAGTCAAATACTGAACCTCTGCTCCGTCTCAATGTGGAGACCCGTGGCGACCGGATTCTCCTGAAAAAGAAAACGGACGAATTACTTGCCCTGATCCGGTCCTGAGTCGGGATGTTGATCCCTTTAAGAAGAGAGGAAGAATATCGTGCATAAGATTCAACCTGTGATTCTTGCCGGTGGTACCGGTTCCCGTCTCTGGCCAATGTCCCGTGAGCTGTATCCGAAACAACTGCTCCAGTTGACTGGCAATCTGTCTCTTTTGCAGACGACAGTGGAACGGGTTTCCGGCTTAAGTGGCACCTTGCCCCTAATGGTGGTGGTGGGGGAGGAACATCGTTTTATTACCCGTAGTCAGGTTGAGGCCATGGAGCCTGCTCGTGACTATACCATTCTTCTGGAGCCGGTGGAGCGCAACACTGCCCCTGCCATCTGTGGGGCAGTTGAATTTGCCGCCCGGGATGACGATCAGATTATCGTCCTGATCCTGCCTGCTGACCATTTGATCCGTGATTCTGATCGTTTTGCTGCGACAGTGGAAGAGGCAGTGGCTTTGGCTGTGGCAGGTTCCATTGTTACTTTTGGCATCGAGCCTTCCCGGCCAGAGACCGGTTATGGTTATATTGAGCGAGGTGAGGGCCGTGCTGTTCGTTCGTTTAAGGAAAAGCCTGACTTGGCCACGGCCGAAAAATATCTGGCTAGTGGGAATTATTTTTGGAATTCCGGGATGTTTGCCTTTTCTGCCCGGACATTTCGCGAAGAGATGTTCAATTATGCCCCGGACATTCAGAAGGCCATGGCTCGGGCAGTGGCTCAGGGTGAATGGGATGGCTGTTTTTTTCGTCTTGACGGCCGGGCAATGGCCGAATCCCCCAGCGACTCCATTGATTATGCCTTGATGGAAAAAACGGATAGGGCTGTTGTTGTGGCCGCTGATCTTGGCTGGAGTGATATCGGCTCATGGCAGGCTCTGTGGGAGGTGTCGCATAAGGATGACGACGGTAATGTCCTTCAGGGCGATGTGCTGGTTGAGGGAAGCCGGAACTGTCTGGTTCGGGCTGATGATATCCTGGTGGCTGCGGTGGGGCTGGAGGATATGCTGGTGGTGGAGACAGGGGATGCGGTTCTGGTGTCTCCTTTGTCCCGTTCTCAGGAAGTGAAACAGGTGGTGGCCCGCCTCAAACGTGATCGGCGAAAAGAGTTCAAGGTTCACCGTACGGTCTATCGGCCCTGGGGTTCCTATACTGTCCTTGAGCAGCAGCCCCGTTATCAGATTAAGCGGATTACCGTGTCACCGGGAGAAAAACTGTCTCTGCAGATGCATCATCATCGGCATGAACATTGGGTGATTGTCACCGGCACGGCCCGAATCACCAATGGCGATGAAACGTTTCTTCTTCATGAAAACCAGTCGACTTATATCCCGGCTGGAGTTCAGCATCGGTTCGAAAATCCAGGTGTTATTGATCTGGAGATGATTGAGGTGCAGAACGGTTCGTACCTGGGCGAGGATGATATCATTCGTTTCGAGGATACTTACGGCCGCAAAAAGTAGTTCACCGGTCGGCCAGATCAGGAAAGAGGGCGGTGATCGCCTCTTCATTGGCGTTGCAGATTCCACGTTCAGTAATCAGGCCGCTGACCAGGCGGGCCGGGGTGATGTCGAAGCTGTAGTTGGCTGCCGCTGTGCCGGGTGCGGTGAGCTGGACGGTTTCGATTTGACCGTTGAGGCCCAGTCCGCTGACCTGAGTGATTTCTTCTCCGGATCGTTCCTCAATGGGGATTTTCATGCCGTCGCGTAATGCCCAGTCAAACGTTGAAGAGGGCAGGGCCACATAAAAGGGGATGTTGTTGTCCTTTGCGGCCAGGGCCTTGAGGTAGGTGCCGATCTTGTTGGCTACGTCTCCACTTCTGGTTGTGCGGTCGGTGCCGACGAGAACCATGTCCACCAATCTCTTCTGCATCAGATGACCACCGGCGTTATCGGTGATCAGTGTGTTGTCGATTCCCTCCTGTTGCAGCTCCCAGGCGGTGAGTTTTGCCCCCTGGTTCCAGGGCCGGGTTTCGTCAACCCAGACATGAACTGCGATTCCTGCATCCCGGGCCGCATAAATGGGGGCGGTGGCGCTCCCCCAGTCCACAAAGGCCAGCCAGCCTGCGTTGCAGTGAGTGAGAATATTGACTGGCGCCCCGCCTTTCTGTTCGCTGATTGCCCTGATCAGTTCTTTGCCGTGTTCTCCCAGACGACGACAGTAATCCGCGTCCTCGTCGGCAATGGCGCAGGCAACGGTGAATGTCATTTTCTTTTTTTCTTCTTCCCTTGAAACTCCCGCCGTCTCCTTTTGAATCCGCTTCACGGCCCAGGCCAGATTGCTGGCCGTGGGGCGGCTGGCGCAGAGCAACCTGCCGCCCCGATCCAGTTTTTCGTCTATGGTGCCGTTTTCTGAAGAGATGGCGGCCAGATACATGCCGAATCCGGCGGTTGAGCCGATGAGCCCAGCCCCCCGCACGTGCATGTCGCGGATGGCCGCGGCTGTCTCCTGGACAGAGCTCAGGGTTTCGATGACCAGGTGATGGGGGAGGTGACGCTGATCAATGATTTGGATCTTTGTGGGGTCGTTGTCGTCGGGCCAGATGGTCCGATGGTGTTGGCCGTTGATTTTCATGGGAATTGAATAAGGCAGAGGGTGATTGATAGTATTTACAGTCATCAACATAGCGTGTCACAGGTCAAAAGCCAAGGGGTGTGTGTATTGATCCTTTCGCGTAAAATACGACATATCTGTCACGTTTTTCGCGAAAAGTAACGAAAATGTGTTACTTGTTGGCCGGCTTTGTTTGGCAGTATTTTTTGATAATGATTGTTTTTCCAGTATCTTGTGCCAGTCGTTGTGTTTTGGCATATTTATTGTAAGAGTCTTGGAATAAGGTGAGCAAAGAGTTGTGTCCGGGGCGAAGTTTTTGTCTAGGCGAAATTGGATACTATGGGAGAAAATGAGCATGAATCATGCTGATACAGCATTTATTATGGCCGCAGCGGGGCTGGTATTTTTGATGACTCCGGGACTGGCCTTGTTTTATGCAGGGATGGTCCGTGGCAAGAATGTCCTTGGGACGATCATGCAGAGTTTTTTTATGGTTGCCCTGATTTCCATAGAGTGGGTCTATCTTGGCTATTCCATGTCGTTTGGTCCTGATGTGGGTGGGGTGATCGGCGATCTCTCCTGGGCCGGATTGCGCGGGGTCACCAGCGCACCGAGTCCTGATTATGCCAGCACCATTCCCCAAACCGTGTTCATGATTTATCAGTGTATGTTTGCAATCATCACTCCGGCTCTGATCACCGGCGCCTTTGCCGAGCGCGTCAAGTTTGGGCCCTTTGTGATTTTTGCCCTGCTCTGGGCTATACTGGTCTATAATCCGGTCTGTCACTGGGTCTGGGGCAAAGGGGGGTGGCTGGGCAATCTTGGTGTCATGGATTTTGCTGGTGGTCTGGTGGTTCATGTGACCTGCGGCGCTGCGGCCCTGGCTGCCGTGTTGGTTATTGGTCCGCGTAAAGGCTTTGGTCGGGTCAGCTTTATGCCTCATAACTTGCCCATGACGGTACTTGGTACGGGGCTGCTCTGGTTTGGCTGGTTTGGTTTTAACGGCGGCTCTGCTCTGGCCGCTGATGGGGTAGCGGCTACTGCTTTTGTTGCAACCCACCTGGCCGGAATGGCCGGGATGCTGATGTGGGTGATCATGGAGTATGTCAAACTGGGCAAGCCCACAATTCTGGGCGCAGCCTCGGGTGCCATTTCAGGTCTTGCCACTATTACTCCTGCAGCAGGATTTGTTGGTCCCAATGCGGCAATTCTGATCGGTCTCATGGCCGGAGTGGTCTGTTTTCTGGCCGTGAACGCCAAGCACCGTTTGGGCTTTGATGACTCATTGGATGTCGTTGGTATTCATGGGGTTGGTGGTGTGGTGGGTACCCTCTGTCTTGGGGTTTTTGCCTCGACCAAGGTTAACCCTGGTGGGGTCGATGGTCTGCTGGCCGGCAACGCGGCCCAGCTTGGCCTCCAGGCTTTTGGTGTGGTGGTGGTTTTGGTTTATACTCTGGTGGTCAGCTGGCTTCTCTTGAAAGGGCTGGATATGACGGTCGGGATCAGACTTTCCGAAGAGGCTGAGGTGGAAGGGCTTGATTCGGCAGAACATTCTGAAACCGCATATAATTGATGCCGTGCTAATAATGTTGACCTGTTCTGTGCCTTATAGTGACTGGCAAAATGTTTGTTGAGCTGTTGCAGTGTTGCGGTTGAGCGTGTGTCGTTCATGTGGAGCCCAGGGCGAGTGTTGAAAGTACTGGACTTGAAAATTTGACTGCGGGTAAATTAAGGGTATCATAAAACAATACACAACCGGTGAGGCCGCCGGAGTTAATCTGAACAGCTGGGGAGTAAGCTGCCATGAAAAAAATTGAAGCGATCATTAAACCTTTTAAACTTGATGACGTAAAGGATGCCTTGAATGAGATCGGAATCAAGGGGATGACTGTCTCTGAGGTCAAGGGCTATGGTCGACAGAAGGGTCATACTGAGGTCTATCGTGGCGCTGAGTACCTTGTCGATTTTATACCAAAAGTGAAAATTGATATTGTGGTCGCTGCCGATCAGGCCGCCCATGTGGTTGAGGTGATCCGAAATGCAGCCAATAGTGGAAAGATCGGTGACGGGAAAATTTTTGTTACGCCAGTCGAACGTGTGGTTCGGGTTCGCACCGGCGAAGAAAACCTCGACGCGGTGTAACCCCGGTGGCATCTCCACTTCGGGCCCAGCGGGAGGCCCTGGAAGAACTCTGGCGACAGGGCTTGAGCGGTCAGGCTCTGCTGGCTGAGCAGAGCCGTCTGGTTGATGTTTTTCTGGTTGAGCGATTTGTTGAAGCCACGAAGGGGCTCGAAGGGCAGGTGGCTCTGCTTGCTTTGGGTGGCTATGGTCGCAGTGAATTGTTTCCTTATTCTGATATCGATCTCATGATCCTTTATGTTTCTGAGGTGAGTGACCGGATCGGAGGGGTGGCTGAGGCTATTCTTTATCCTCTCTGGGATGCTGGTTTGGATGTTGGGCACGGGGTGCGAACTGTTGCTGAGTCTTTGGATCACGCCCGTGAGGAGTTTTTCTTTCAGGTCGCTCTTCTTGATGCCCGGTTTTTGGCGGGTTCTGAGGATTTGTGTCAGGATTTGCTGGGCCAGTTTCAGGGTGCCTTTATCGAGGGCAAGCGTGAGGCGTTTGTCCAGACCATGAAGGGGTTTCGTCTGGACCGTCGACAGCGGTTCGGGAGTCACAGTTATCTCTTGGAGCCGCATGTCAAAGAGGGGAAGGGGGGGCTGCGGGATATTCAGGCCATGTTGTGGACGGCCCGGGTTGTTTTTGGCCTGGGAGGTTTGGATGAGATTGCTTTGGCCGGAATACTGACTGACGAGGAGCAGGAGGCCTTTGACGATTCCTGGAATTTTTTGATCAGGGTGCGTAACCGTCTTCATTATCTCAGTGGTCGCCGCAATGATCAGCTTTATTTTGAACAGCAGGAGGAAATGGCTGCGGCCTTTGGTTATCAGGCTGTTGAGGGGGGTTTGCGGGTTGAGAGCTTCATGCGGGATCTTTATGGTCATTTGCAGACCATCTCTGTGACAACGGATCTCTTTTTTGAGCATGTGGATGAGGTCTTCGGGCTGGCTGGTCAAGGCAGTGGTGAGGGAGGTCGAGTTCTGGAAAAAGGGATTGAGCTTCGTCATGGTCGGGTTCATCTGGCGGTCTCTCAAGCGGATCTGGGGCGTAGGCCATACCTTTTGATGCGTCTCTTTCTGGCCTCGTCTCGAAGTGGCGTGCCGGTTCATCATCGGAGTATCCGCCTGGTGGTGGAGTCTCTGGGTCTTATGAGTGATAAACTACGGAGTTCTCCACGACTGGCCGCACCGTTTTTTGAAATATTGACAGAGGGGCATGATTGTTTTGCAGTTCTGGAGAGTATGCTTGAGACAGGACTGCTGGTCGCTTATATCCCTGAGTTGTCCGGAGTGGTCTGTCTGGCTCAGCATGATCTTTATCATATTTATACCGTGGACCGCCATTCATTGCAGGCAGTTGCAGAGTTACGGCAGGTGGCTGAGGAGGAGGGGCGCTTGTTTCGGACTCTGCGCGATCCACGTATCCTGCTCCTGGCCACTCTGCTTCATGATATTGGCAAGGGGCGCGGCGGGGATCACTCCGAAATCGGTGCCGAACTGGTCATTGGCGCAGGTGCCCGACTGGGGCTGAGTCCTGTGGAATGCGAGGATGTGGCGTT
>JACKQG010002513.1_pt1 | contig 22225 bp, 20 predicted proteins | sample 8237621 | NCBI WGS metagenome assembly JACKQG01 (sample SAMN15677084, study PRJNA649215) | marine metagenome | biome: marine; feature: Black Sea; material: saline water; isolation source: suspended particulate matter (SPM) from the Black Sea western gyre | collected 2013-06-09/2013-06-10 | depth... | reverse complement strand
ATAGCACCAAGATTAATCCAGCCTGTTGGTTTATCTGCTATATCATCACCTCCTGCAGCTGTTGTGGCATTGCCTCTTCCATATGCTTTAATAAACAGAGGCATGTTTGGTACTTGATAATCAAATGAACCTCCAATTGTTGTCCCTAATCCAGCACCGAAGTAACCACCACCGACCTGGATGGATAAAATGCCAGGCAATTTAAAAGGAAGTAAATTATTTAAAGCAGTATTCACGGTACCAAGAAGTGCCATGCCAGAATAGTGTTCACCCCAGCTATAAGTTAGGATTTCTGCTCCTACACCGATAGTAAAGGGTCCCAAAGGAAATCCATAGGGAGTACCAACAATTATTCCAATGTTTGGTCCTGTTGTCTCGGTATTTTTTAAATATTCGCCTGTAATGATCGGATAGCCAATATTTAATCCTACTGTAAAACCTGCAAGAGGACTGACAGCGAACTCTTCTTCAACAATTTCCTCTTCCATTACTTCTTCTTCCATTATGGCTTCTTCTATTAATTCTGCAGCTTCCTCAACTTCCTCTTCAGTTTCGGCTTCTAATAAAGTTTCTATGTCTTCCTCTACTGCCTCTTCTGCTTCTATTTCCTGCTCTTCTTCTAACACAGTTTCTAATAAAGACTCTAAAGACTCTTCTGCCTCTTCTGTTTCCTCTTGGGCTAAAAGGGGAAAGAAAGCCAAGGAAATAACTAACATAAAAATGATCGGATTGTATTTTTCAAGGTGTTTCATATCTTTTTCTCCTCTTAATTTGTTTAGGGCTCTCTTTTATTATAGTACTCTTTACAATAAGTGTCAAGTTTTATTTATAAAAAAGATTTTTTTACCTTATGGAATGTAGCATTTGATGTTATTAAAGTGAAAGTTTTCATCGAACCAGTCTACCTGAAGGAGTAAATTTCTTATTATCTTCACTACATTACGATTCTCCACCCCACTACTCACCCAGAATGTCACCCAGCCGTCACTGAATGATTACTTAATTATAGAAAATTTAATTGATATTGTATTAAGTTATTTATAACATATTTGATGGATTCACGATAATTTTCTTAGTGAAAAGATGATTTTCATTTTTTTTTAATGGAATAAAACTCTATATTAATCGTCCGATCACTTAGTATTATTAGGAGAAATATCATGTCAATTGATTTTAACAGTCCCGATGTGAGAGTATCCTATTTATCAGAAAAATTGGATGGTCTCCTCGATGGGATTAACGAATCATATGGAACAGTCTTGCTAGATGAATTAATTTTGCGATTGGAACATACCATCAGTGAGTTTAATAATGAAGTTAAGGAGTTGATGGATTGTTTAAAGGCAAATACAGAAAAGAAAGAAGAGTTGTTGGATAAGATAAAATCAGGGGAATTTGGAACCCCTGATCAAGTTGAGGAGGAAACTGTTCCTCCAAGAGAATTGAGCGAATGGGAAAAAAGACTTGAGAAAATAGATAAAAAATAAAGGGAGTAAAGATGGAAACAAGAGATAAAATCCTAATTTTGATCGTTATTGCCTGTGTTGCCGCAGCTATTTATTATAAGGTTAGCATGGACAAAATGTTTGCTAGAATGGATGAAATGGAACATCTACAGTTAAAACATGTTGATGAGGTTAATAGCGAATTCCGGGAAGACTTAAGGGTTTTAAATCTTAAATTTATTGGAAGAGGCAAACATCTTAAAAAAGCTAAACAAGATATTGTAGCTAATACTCAGCTTATTAACGATGTGTCCGATTCATTATCTAGGGACATTGAGACTGTCCAGTTGAACTTGGAAGATCACGAGCGTTTTGCAGAGGCGAGGTTTAAGAAATTGGAAGAAAATGCGGAACAGTTTGAATCACAGTTTAAATCCTTTAAACGAAGGAGCCACCGTGACATTGCCGACTTGGATGAACGCCTCCGAACGGCTGAAGATGATATTGAGGATATAAACGCTCGAATGCCAAAGAAGGAATAATTCCAAGAAGATCTTTTGCTGAATATAAGGGGTTCTACTGAACCCCTTTTTGATTATTATTCAATTCTTTAGTCAGATTGAAAAATACACCTTTGTCAAAACATCATTGATTAGTACACAGTACATTTCACCACCTGTTTTTTCCACCTGCACATCCCACTTTCACTCTTTTCCATTTCTCAGCAGGAAGAGAGTTAGGTTCTTTAGCGAATGGATTCTATCTCAGATGTTTAAAGTGTTTATTTCTCAAAGAAATGATGAGAGTTGACATTTCCTCCCTGACCTGACTGAATGACCTACTCCGCAATTATAAACCAGTTGTATCCGCTTTTTTACTCTGATATTCCTTTAATAAGTCTTCGGCAATAGGATCATCAGGGTTTTTTCCCAACCAATTATTTACAACAGAAATAGCTTTATCCCAATCCTCAAGTTCTTCGTATACTTTTAACAACATACCAACAATCTCAGGTCGTCCAGGATTTTTATAGTACAAGTTCTCATAGATACTCAAACTTTTTTCAAAATCACCTAAACCAAGATAAATGCGACCTAAATGAAAATCCATATCGTAGCTTGTTTTAGGAATCACCTCCTCAGGTATCCGGATACTCAGGGAATCCAGAGTGGCTAAAGCCTCTTGTTGAAGTCTCTCCAGCTCATCATCCGATAGCAATGGCTCTTTTTTCCTTTTTTTCTGGATTCTCCTCAGATCATCATCCGCCAACTGAAGAAAAGCCGAACGATAATTCTGGAGCAATTTTATTATGTTGGGATTATAATACACTTCAGGGTTATTTAGATTTCTATATTGATATTTTTCCAATAGATTTGTCTTTAAATTGTCGTAATCAATCAGTTTTCCCGTTTTGTGAGATTTCAAACGAAATGCTAATCCTTCCATATCAAGATACTTATCCAGACGAATCTTATTACTGTGCGAAACAGTTACAGCAAAGTATATCGGATAACGCCATTTACTTTCTTTAATGATGTGAAAGATCATCAAATCCTGAACCCTTATTCCATTTTTCCCAAAGGTTGGTTTTAATTCCCAACTTATCTTACCCTCGTTATTGAGAGGGTCATCTTTGACGGGAATGGTAACAGGAGTCGTTTTCCACTGGCTAACTTGTAAAAACAATGCTTTTTTAGTTGCTGGATTCTTGCCTATGGGTTGAACACCTGAAATTTGAGAATCCGTGAGGTTAATAAATCGCTCGCCTTTCGGACGGGAATCTCGAAGTTGTCTGATGTACCAATCCGTATTCAGCAAACTCAGATTGGCTACCGTCACATCTTTTCGGACACCCTCTACTTCCTGGAGATACCAGAGTGGGAAAGTATCATTATCGCCATTAGTAAAGATGATGGAATTTGGTTCACAGGTCTGCAAAATATTGTATGAATAATCCCAAGCCACATAATTTCCTGAGCGATTGTGAGAATGATGATTTGAAAAAGCCATTACTCCTGGTACCAGAATCATTTGGACTACAATAGTTGCGTATAGAGCATGATTTACAAAATCCTTCTCTTTGCAGTACTTTACAACTCGATCCAGAATAGCCCCTGCTCCGAAAGCAATCCAGATGGCAAAAGCCAGGAAGCTCCCCGTAAAAACATAATCCCGCTCTCTTGGCTGAGGATTGTCCTGATTTAAATACAGTACAATGGCAACACCCGTTAACAAAATGAGGGCTAACACAGAAAAGGCATGAGCCCAATCCTTCTTAAAATGGTGAACCATACCGAAAATTCCCAGAAAAAACGCGAGAGGAAGACCAAATTGAAACCAGTAAACACCATCTTCATTTCGCTTCGGTTTTGCTCCAAAACTGCTCACAAATTTTTCATCCGCTGGACCTTTACCCACAAACTGCCACAGGAAATACCTGAGGTACATTTTGACAATCTGATAATTCCAGAGAAATTTTAACTGTTTATCAAACTCATAAAATCGGTACGTATTTTTTTGAGTATCGGAATAGTTACGCCCCCTTTTGGGAGAACCGACTACCTCGTGCATAGGTGGAAGTTTGTTAAATTTCCTTGGTAACAACGTAATTGAACCATACTGTACTCGCTCTGTGTAATTGATGAATGCTTTTACTGTTTCTGGATTATTCTCATCAATAGAAGGATTCTGATTTGATCGGATATAGATCATTGTGTACGTGGAATATCCCACAATGATCAATACCAGTGAGGCAAAAATTAACGACCAGAGATGATGCTTTTTTACAATTACTATGGCTGTTCCAATAAGAAGGACGAGCAGTAAAACAGCGATTCCTGAAAACCCAACTTTAAGGGCAAGTTTGGGTAAGCCCTTAATTACACCTTTGTAGATTACAAGAAAAATTACAAATGAGATACCTGCCACTGCGAAAAATGATGGCCAGGAAAATTCTCTCTTTTTGAAATAGACGATAAGAGCCATAAATGGAATAGCAAGGAGATTTAAAAGGTGTATGCCCGCTGCCAGTCCCAGCATGTAACTGATAAGTAAAACATACCTCTCATTTCCGGGTTTTTCCGATCGTTCTGCCCAGAGTAATATCAACCAGACAACAATCGCTGTGAAGAAGGTACTCACAGAATACACTTCTGCCTCCACTGCGTTAAACCATAGACTGTCTGAAAATGCGAAGGTAAGGGATCCCACAAGAGCAGAACCAAACACTGTTAACTTATCTCTTGTTGTCGAAATAGCTCCCCTGACGTGAACAAAAAATTGAACGATAATCAGGTAAAGAAACATCACAGTGAAGGAAGTAACGATGGGAGAAATGAGATTGACACGAAAAGCGATATCATCGCCAAAGGGAATCATTGAAAAGATTCGCCCAATAATCAGATACAGTGGGCTTCCAGGAGGATGAGGTACTCCAAGTGTATATGAGGTAGCAATAAACTCCCCACAATCCCAGAAAGAAACTGTCGGAGCCATTGTGTCAAAGTAGACAATAAAACTAATGATAAAGACAACAGCTGCTAAAATACGGTTTAATTTCTTTGGAGACATACTTACCTTCTATTCAGATTTGTTTTTGGAATCCTCACCTTCTTTCTCCTTTTTTTCGACCGCAGGTTCTTCCTCCTCCGGCTCGGGCTTATCCCGTTCTTCTACATAATTTATCTTCAAATCGCTAACCGTGCTGCTCAAAAGACGATCTTCCTCCTCAGAAAGATTCCCGGTCATCTTAACTTTGAGCATATCAAGCATATCAATTGTTACAGAAGCTGCTTCGATATCGCGCTCAAGTTTATCTGTCATAGGATTTTTTAATTTGCCAAGCTGTATCCACGCTTGGGTACTTAACGAAGTAACAAGTCCTAAAAATAATTGAGTATGTTTATCAGTATTATCATATGTCATATCTTGGTTACTCCTTATCCAATGTTTACAAATTCCAACAGATGCTGATATTCTTCTAAAAATCGCTTCCTTACTTCTGTATTTTCTTGTTTTCTTAACTGTGGGTCATTTTCAACCAGGGCAAAAGCTGATTTTCTTGCCTGGCGAATGATGGGTCCATCTTTCACAAGATCTGCAATTTTCCACTTAAAATATCCGTGTTGTTTTATGCCAAAGAACTCACCAGGGCCGCGTAATTTAAGGTCTTCATCAGAGATTTCAAATCCGTTATTCGTGCGGGAAATAATCTCCAGTCTTCGTTTAGAAGTGGAAGTAATTTTCCGCTGAACCAGAATGCAATACCCCTTTTCAGTACCTCGTCCAATTCGACCTCTCAGCTGATGTAACTGTGTCAGTCCGAACCTGTCCGCATTCTCAACCACCATTACGGTAGCATTCGGGACATCGATTCCCACCTCCACAACCGTCGTGGAAACCAATACCTGGATGTCATTTCGGTTGAAACGATCCATTATGCTATCTTTCTCTTCCATATTCATCCGGCCGTGAATCAACTCCACCGAGTAAGAAGGAAACACTTCATTAGTAAGGGTTTTGTACCCTTCTACTGCCGCCTTAAGATCGATCTTTTCCGATTCTTCAATCAAGGGATACACCACAATACACTGGCGTCCTTTGTTCAATTGATCTTTGATGAAAGCGTACACTTTTGGGAGTGTTTCTTCGATGATTACCCGTGTCACCACTGGCTGGCGGTTCTTTGGCATCTCATCGATGATGGAAAGATCCATGTCACCATGGTACGTGATAGCTAAACTTCTCGGGATGGGGGTTGCAGTCATAATGAGCACATCTGGATTGTATCCCTTCTCTACCAGCATCCCTCGCTGCATAACACCAAACCGCTGTTGTTCATCAATCACTACAAACCCGAGGTCTTTAAACTTGACGTTTTCCTGAATCAGGGCGTGTGTCCCTATCACTATCTGAATCTTGCTATTTGCAATCCCTTCGAGAATGTTTTTCCGTTCGTTTGACCTTTGTTTACCAACCAGAATTGCTGTTGTTATTTGAGCTTTATCACAGTATTGTTTAAACACCTGATAATGTTGACGTGCCAAGATTTCGGTGGGAGCCATCACCGCTACCTGAACACCATTTTCAACGGTAATAGCTGCAGATAAAATTGCCACAACCGTCTTCCCGGAACCCACATCACCCTGTAATAGTCGATTCATCACACGTGGAGCAGCAAGATCATTTCGAATTTCCCGAAGCACACGCTTCTGAGCATCAGTCAATTCAAAATCGAGGGAGTCATATATCAGTTTAACATATGGTCCAGTTTTATTCAAACTCCGCCCTTGAGCCTCAGTAATTCCCACTTTCCTTAAAGCCATAAGAAGCTGCAGGAAAAAATGTTCGTCGAATTTCAATCGTTTTGTAGCAGATGACAGACTCTCTATATCCTGTGAATAGTGAATGTACCTTAAAGCGTCACCCAGAGATATCAGTTTGTTTTCATCCAATATCGTTTTGGGTAAACAGTCATACTCCATCTGATCAAGAAAAGTAAGTGCGTTCTTGATAATTTTTCGGAATCCCCGACTGTCCAACCCGACGGACTTCAATTCACTGGTAGAGGGATATAGAGGAATGACAGCTCCAGTATGGAGGGGATCTTTTTCCTCATCTCCCAATTTGTCGTATTCTGGATGAACAATTTGATAGCCGTTGTAAAAGTCCACCTTTCCGTGAAAGGCTACCAGATCACCCACGCAAAATACCTTTTCTACATATTTAATACCGTTAAACCAAATGCAATTCAAAAATCCTGTGTCATCCGTGACGATTACCTGATAGTATTTTGATTTTCTTCGGGTTGTACGGAGTCCCTTTGCTTCAATTTTGCCCACGACTGTTGCCACAGCATCCTTTTGAAGATTCCGGATTGGCGTCACTGTGGTTCTGTCGAGGTGACGTCTTGGGAAATAATAAAGAAGATCCAAAACACTTTTGGCTCCTTCATTTTCAAGGACTTCACTTCTCTTTGGACCCACCCCTTTAACATATTGAACTGGAGTGTCTAATTTATTTCTGCGACTATATTCCATCAGGACTCTACTTTAACTATTAACTGATTCATTGTTTATCTACCTAATAGACGGACATATAGTTGGTAATGTAAAACGTAATACATAATTCGTAAATACATGAAGCATAATGCATAGTTGTTTCTGGATATCACTAACACTACGATATCGATTAATCACTTTTTTCAGATTTTACTTTTTCCCTATTGCAAATACTCTGTCTCAGCCTTCACTTTTAAGCATCATTAATTCAGTTGTTTTGTAGAACACGGCATCTATCTGTTAATATCGAAGCTCTCTCAATGAGAATCCCCGGTACCACTCCGGGGATATTAACCTTAATTTGTGTCTCAAATCGTAAAAAGGGAATTGAGGTGACGCTTATTTCCACTCTTTCCTGTAAGTATAACTAACAACCTCTACTGACTCCGGAGCGATCTTCAGATCAAACTGGATTGTCTGTGCATCTTTTTTTATGTAATCATGAGTTGGTTTTTTAATTACCCAATCACCATAGATATGCTCAACAAGCTGTACAGAAATTTCATCCTTTCGTTTATTTTTCAATTCAAGTTTAATGGTGGCTTCTTCGCTTTTCCTTTTTCTGTCGTAATTCACCACTGTCCGTTTACCAATAACATCAAAAGCTTTCCCTGCAATTATCTTTGCTTCCTCACCTTTCGGTACTTGCTTCAGATAATCCTCACCGGTAAACTCAACAGCTCCATCGGATCGGGTATAGTACATCTGGATGGTACCACCTGGCAAAGGAAGTCCAAGATTGTTTCCGTCATTATTTACAAAGGATATTTGAACCGTAAGAGGTTCATCACGGGTAGATCGTTCCTTATTTTCAAATTTATAAAGTCGGGAAATTTTAATCTCCTTATCAGAATAGAGTGAGGCTGTAATAGATTCCCGACTTGGAAATCGTAGCGGTTCTGATAATGTATAAATCTTATAATCGGCAACTTCTTCCTGAATGAAGGATGGAGTAGGTTCTACGTCTTCTGCCATTAATTTCGCTTGCGGAGCGACCATCCTTACAGGTCGAGGGGGTTGACGCCGATGAACACGTTTCAATTGACCTTCTACTAATTGTAAACGAACATTTTCAAAGTCGAGATTCGTATTGTTATCCACGACGGCTTCCGTTATCAACGTTCCTGAATTTTCGTCCGGTGAAATGATCAGTCGATACCCGGTTCTCCAGTCGAATCCCCTTGAAAGGTATATCAAGTCTCCACTTACTCTACCTGCACGCTCAGATTTGATCTCCCACGTAAGTTGGGGTGTCAGATTTTCTTTAGGACTTACCCCTGGAATTTTCAATTCAACTACCTGGTCATAATTGAAAAGCTTTACCTCCCTTTTCCTCGAAATGGTGATAATATTCCCATCAATATCCAGTAACCTCCCATCATAAGATTTTCCGCTGGTCAGGGTAACCTCAATTTCTTCTCCTAAATGAGCCTTTAAAAATTCACGCGTGTTAAACAGATCATAATTGTATCGTTGATAAAGAACATCAGCCTTTGCTCCCAGCGAGAGAAATGGAGAATCTGACTCCAGTTTTTCTGGTAAAGATGTAAATAGAACAGTTGTTCTTCCCTTCACAAGATTAAATGAAATTGGTTGTTTTACCAGACCATATCCATCCCGGTATAGCGTGATTGTTGCGTTTTTTGATTGTGCTAGTACTAATGTTGTTAAACAGACAATAAAAATAATTTTCTTCATAATAGCATCTCGTAATTTAATTTTAGTTTTGTAAGAGTCTGTGTAATATCATCGAGTTTCCGGTGCTCTTTTTCCACCACCTCATCAGGTGCCTTTGTGATAAAATTTTTATTTTTAAGCTTTTTTCTCACTCTCTCTAACTTTTCTTCCAATCGTTCAACTTCACCCCAAAGACGCTGTTTCTCCTTTTCTATATCAATCAAACCCTCCAGTGGAATGAATAGTTCCATTTTTTCCACAATCACTGTAGCAGAATGGCTTGGTTGTTGTATGTCAGATCCACCATTAATACCTTCCACTTTCGATAGTAAACAAATTGTTCTTGCGTGAGAATTGATAAAATCCATATCTCTACTATCAGCCCGAACAATGAGATTACACTTCTTGCCTGGAGGGACGTTCATAGTACTTCGAACGGTTCGAATTCCTGTCACGACTTTTTGTAATAGATTCATTTCATTTTCGGTAATATCACTAATGAAAGATTCCTCCATTGCTGGCCATGGAGCAGTAATAATATCAGCACTCTCATCTTCAGCCAGCCGTGGACAAGCATCGTGAATTCTATGCCATAATTCTTCCGTGATAAATGGAGCATAAGGATGAAGGAGCTTTAATATAGTCTTTACCACGTGAACTGCGATCGTAAATACCTGAACCTTTGCTTCTTCCTCATCACCATATAATCTCGATTTGATGATTTCCACATACCAGTCACAGAAATCAGACCAGGTAAAATCGTAGATCTGTTTAGCAATTTCATTAAATCGGAAAGATGTATAATAAGATTCAATTTTATTAATGGTTTGATTCATTCGACTAAGAATCCACCGATCAGACAATTCAAACTGTTCTACATCAATATCATTTAAGAACTTTGGCGCCACATCATCGGTATTCATCAATAAAAATCGTGTGGCATTCCATAGCTTGTTCATAAAATTGCGACCCACCTCCAACCGTTCATTTGAAAAAAGAACATCAAGGCCCTGAGGTGCCATTAACATAATACCAAATCGAACTGCATCCGTACCGTATTGTTCGAATAGATCAAAGGGATCAGGGGAATTTCCCAGGGATTTACTAAACTTTCGTCCCTGATTGTCTCGGAGGATGCTTGTGAAATAAACCTCACGAAAAGGAATCTCACCTAAAAACTCGTAGCTCGCCATAATCATCCGAGCCACCCAGAAAAAAATAATGTCCGGACCTGTGACCAGCACATCTGTTGGGTAGAAGTATCCCAGTTCCTTTGACTTTTCAGGCCAACCCTGAATGGCAAAGGGCCACAACCAGGAACTTGCCCAGGTATCCAGAACATCAGGTTCTTGCGTCCAATTCTTTTCGTCATCGGGTGGATCAACCGATACATGCAATTCACCAGTTTTGTTATGGGTCCAGACTGGTATACGATGTCCCCACCAGAGCTGTCGACTGATACACCAATCTTTGATATTCTTCATCCAATGGTAATAAGTCTTTACCCAATAATCTGGATAAAAATTTATTTTTCCAGACCTGACAGCTTCCATTGCTGGTTTAGCCAAATCTGACATCTTCAGAAACCACTGATTAGACATAAAATACTCGATGGGTACATTTCCACGGTCAGAATAACCAACTTTATTGGTATAATCTTCCACTTTCTCGAGCAATCCGATAGCTTCTAAATCCGCAACAACCAGCCTGCGAGCTTCCTCACGTGAAAGGGTGCGATAACGAACAGGTACATTCTCGTTAAGGGAGGCATCTGCGTTCATAATATTGATGAATTCAAGATTGTGTCTTTCTCCCACTTCGAAATCATTGGGGTCGTGTGCCGGTGTAACTTTAACACATCCGGTTCCAAATTCCGGATCGACGTAGTTATCAGGAATGATGGGAATATCCCGACCGGCTAATGGCAGTTTAACCATTTTGCCGATTAGAGATTTGAATCTATCATCATCAGGGTTGACAGCCACAGCTGTATCACCAAGCATCGTCTCTGGTCGTGTGGTTGCAACAACAACATATGTCTCAGAATCAACAATGGGATAACGAAAATACCATAGTTTCCCCTGAATTTCCCGATGAATAACCTCCTCATCAGAGATCGCAGATTTAGAAATGGGACACCAATTCACAAGGCGATAGCCACGATAGATCAACCCCTTATGATAAAGCCGAACAAACACTTCCTGAACAGCAAGGGTATAGTCATCATCCATCGTGAACCGTTCACGGTTCCAATCACATGAACCCCCCAGTTTTTTCAACTGCTGGATGATAATACCGCCATACTTCATCTTCCATTCCCAGGAGTATTTCAGAAACTCCTCACGACCTACCTCTTCTTTAGAAAATCCCTTTTCAGTCAACATTTTTACCACTTTATTTTCCGTAGCAATAGAAGCATGATCCGTCCCGGGAAACCAGCAAGCTTCTTTCCCTTCCATTCGAGCTTTACGGATAAGAATATCCTGCATCGTATTATTTAATACATGACCCATTGTAAGCATACCTGTGATGTTTGGAGGGGGAATAACAATCGTAAAGGGAACCTTTTCAGGATTAATCTTGGCGTGAAAATAACCGTTATCTAACCAGTGCTGATACCACTTATCTTCTACACTTTTCTGATTATATACTTTTGGAATTGAAAAGGTATTGCTTTTTATATCTGACATTAATTCCCTGTTTCAAACAACCTGCTATTTCATTTTTCCAGAATAAGGCTCAATGCGGTCGTCAGTTTTAATACATCCTGGTTAGTTTTGATTAAACGTTCTACAACGATACAAGCAATATTATTCATTATACGGTATCCTAATTCATAATTGGACTCCAGAATTGAAAAAAAATCGTCTCGCATAATAATACCCATTTCACAATCGGACAGGGCAATTACGGTAGCAGTCCGTTTATCATTGTCTCCAAAAAGAGAAAGTTCACCAAAGGAAGGTCTAGAATTGCTCGAGAGCTCGGTAATGGATTTTTCACGGGTATCGTAATCTTCTTTGCTTAACTTTAACGTCAGAGCCTGATTAATTTTTATCTTTCCATTCAGTAGAAGGTATATGGAATCACCCACATCTCCTTCATTGAATATAATCTTATCAGCAGAAAATTCTCTAACTTGAATAACTTTTTTAAATTTATTCAATTGTTCCTCAGTCAAACCATCGAATAACTTATATTTTCCAATTTCTTCAATATTTTTCATAATGAGCCTTTATAAATTTTCTATTATTGGATGATGATTGCTTTATGATTCTCCTTGATGATGAATTCCTTTTCCGGATTAATCACTACATCAATCTTACTCTCCTCACCTAATGAATGTCCTGCTTCCTTCAGTTTTCGTTCAATAAATTCATCCAGTGCGGATGTATCAGAGGTCAAAATATCACCTATTCCTATTTGCTCAGCTTCAGAAAATATCCCCACGAGCACCCATCCATGGTTGTGTCGATAGTGATCAAATAATTCTTGGTATGGCTTTCCCACAAACTCCTGTGGGATATCTACACGATTGAATCTTGACTTTGAACGACTATTTAAAAGACCTTCAATGGTTTGTGGAACCCCAGGATCCATCACGTGAGATGCCACCAGATAAGCTGTGAAATCATCAATAATGATTACTTCGTCAGCATTAGCTCGCTTTATGTGTGTTAAATTTTCACGTTCAGTGATACATGCAATTACCCGAACATTAGGGGCAAGAGTTTTGATGGTTAGTGTTCCAAAGATAGTCTTTTCATCTGGAGATGCTCTATCTTCCAGAGACTCATTAGAAAGAATAACAGCAGTGGATGCCTTTTTTATATTCGCTCTTTCAAGAATACTCTCCCGGGTGAAATCCCCCCTAACGATCTTCAATTTTAAATGACGATATTTACTCTTCAACCAGGCGATGGAATCCTCATTGAGATCATTGACGAGAACCATATCCAATCTCTTGTCCTCATTGAGAATTTGTAGCGAATCAATGATTCGCTCAGCATTTTTATTCCAACCACAGATGATGATGTGATCGGTTGTATCTACTTTTTCCAAACCTTTATCCTCCCGAATACGTTTTGCTACAAAAATGGATGAAATTGTTGCTGTTAAAAGGGCTGTAAATGAAATTCCAAAGAACATCACAACAATTGCAAATAAACGACCAGCATTTGTAACCGGATAAAAATCACCATAGCCAACCGTCGTCATCGTTACAATAGCCCACCAGAAAGGATTAATACCTCTGGTAATTTCTTGAACCCCTTCAAGATGACTGATAACCGTTCCTCCTATAAACATGACGAAAAAAATTCCAGTAAAAATCTGGACGAAGGAACTTCGTAATATTCTCTTAATTAAATATTTCACTACTTTAATATACAAAAATTCTTTCTAAAAGGTATAGTGATAGTATCTCAAATTGTTAATGATGTTTCCACTGTGTTTTCTGAATGGTAAATAGAAACATATCAACCAAAATAGAAATCGTTAAACTATAAAACTCTCATTTCCGTATCAAAGCCACCGTCTCAATATAAGGTGTATGAGGAAACATATCCACGATAGCTAGTTGGTCTAATTTATAATTTCCCTTACTCATCACCAAAACGTCCCTCGCCTGTGTTGAGGGATTACACGAAATATAAACAATTTTTTGGGGTGACATTTGGATCACATCTTTTACCAATTTGGGATGCATTCCAGCCCGGGGAGGATCAATCAGGATAACATCGGGTTTTTCAATCTTTTTCAGAATAGGGGTTACTCGAAAGAATTTATCCAGATTTGCGTGATAAAATTGACAATTGTATGCACCATTGTTCACAGCATTCCGTACTGCATCTTCCACCGCTGACTGTATTAACTCAAATCCATACACTTGTTTCGCCAAACCCGCCATAAATATCGAAAGGGAGCCTGTTCCACTATATAGATCATATACCACATCATCCCCAGAAAAATTTGCTAATTCCCTGGCTATTTTGTAAACATTTTCCGCCTGAATGGTGTTCGTCTGAAAGAAAGAATTAGCTGAAATCTCGAAAATGTGTTCACCAATTTTATCTCTGATATAGGGTGTTCCAAAGAGAACAACCTCCCGTTCTCCAAAAGCAACCCCGGCTTTTCTCTTAGTAATATTGTTAACAATACTTGTAACCTGAGGGAACTCCGTCACAAGCATCTCTACAATTGGAAGTAGCAATTCTGGTTCCTCCCGGGAGGTAACAATATTCACCATCACATCACCCGTTCGCCCTCCGACACGGATGACAAGATTCCGAAGAAAGCCTTTATGTTTTATAATGTCATATGGTTTCAGACATAATTCATTTGCCATCTCTTTTACCCTTTGAAGAATAGAATTTGCTATCGGTTTCTGAATCCAGCAGGTATTGATATCCAGTACTTTATCAAAACGATTTGGAATATGCAGACCAAGAGCAAAACTGGCATCAACACCTTTTTCTTCATCAGGTAAAGTCCAGCGCCGATTAGAAAATGTAAACTCCATTTTATTCCGATAGTGATAGATATCCTCAGCGGGAACAACCTCCTTTAGAGGGACGTTTTGGATTCCTCCAATTCGCCTGAAAAGATCAATAACTTGCTGTCGTTTTTGTTCCAGTTGTTCTTGATAGTCAAGATGCTGGAGTGAACACCCTCCGCAGGTTGGAAAATGTTCACAGCTTGGGGAGATAAAATGTGGTGATTCCTGAGCAGTTTTTACCTTAACAGCTTCTGCGTAACCAGAGCGTTTCTTTACCACCCGCGCAACTACTTTCTCAGATGGCAGTGCTCCCTTAACAAACAGGACAAAATTGTTGGTTTTTCCAACCCCTTTTCCGCCATACGCTAGAGAGTCAATGGTGATGCTTATTTCATCTCCCTTTTTAATCAATTTCTCGTACCTCATTTTGCATGAAAATCAATCCCCTAAGGAAATAATGAATAATCAACTATTATTATTTTTGGGTCATCAAAATAATGCGTACCTGGATTCCTTTTTTATACCTAGTCGTCGTTTTTCCCAGTTTTCCATTGCCCTGCCCTTTAGGGCTGGGTTGTTTTAATGAATAGTAAGTCCGAACGCCGTTCACGGCGTTGATCCAATTACATGTTGGGTTAACATGTGAAGGGCGTGAACGCCCTTTTGTAGGCAAACTTGTCTAATAATCCCAGCCCTGCCTGTCCGCCGCCTGCCTGTCGTAACGACAGTGCAGACAGGTAGGGACGTAGGTGGGAAGGACTGGGTTATGGAAATTTTCTTATTCATCAGGATATTTTCTTCCAACGTTCAACATTTAGGTACGGGATATTGTGATGAACCTTATTTTTATAACAGATAGAAGATAATAATTATTTCAGAAAAACAGGATGTATTTCTCAAATGGATCGAGGGAAAATTTTACCTTGATGAGAAATTTGGGAAAGAAATTTTACCAGTTACAATTCTGGAACTTCTACATCATCTACAATTCCGATGATGATGGAACGAAGGGGAGCCATATCGTCTTTTACGATTTGCCGGGCTGAATTTCCCTCATCAATAACCAGAACCGTTTCACCCGCTCCTGCGTCAACGGAATCAATGGCAATGATATAATCGCCGGAAGGTTTCCCATCCAATCCCAACCGGTCAACTAAAAGTATTCTTCGGTTATCGTAAAACTGGTGGTTTATGGTAGAATGAATCGCACCACACACACGTCCGAGAATCATGTTTCCTCCAGATCGAAGTAGTGAACATCATCAACAATTCCAATAATGGCGTCATTCACCGGTACAAACCATGGATCAAGGGCTAACGCTGCTTCCCGAATGCTTTCATAATAAATTAATTCTCCGGGCGCCGCCATACGCGTGGAGTCAGCTGCCACGATTGGAGAATCTACAGGATTTTTTCTCTTGTCTAGAGGCTGTACAATTAACATAGGAACTCCTTCTAACCCATCACACACCACACAGGGCGTCACGGTTCCAATGACACGACCCAATCGCATCTTAGATTTCACTCCCCTCTATGTGACCCATATCCACCACAGCAAAACGGGTTGATCGATTGATCTGATCCGCCATATCTGAATGTATCCTTGGAATGATGATATCTTTATGCCAGAATTCGGGATTTGTTACTTTTTGTTTGGAGATTTCAACCGCAACTTCCACTTCCTCAACGTTACCCGTGAAAATCGCAATGGCTTTCCCGCCAATATCGTCTGCTAATCGAATTTCCACAATATCTACTTTTGCCCCTTTTATTCCAGCATCTGCGGACTTGATAGTAGCTGCTACCGTTTTTGTCTCGATGACGCCAACAGCATCTCCTGAACACAGTATTCGCACCTTCAGGATGGCATTGTGCACCTGTTCGTGAACATCTGGAAGTATCACTTTGTCCACAACAAACTCACCTCCAATTCGTAACCCTTCAGCATACGATTCTTCCACAGACGCCACACTGCCACCGATTAAGACGATGTGTTTCCCATTGTGGACTGTTCCAGATTTTATCACCGTAATAGGTGCTCGTTTTACCATGGCATCTCCAGCATGGATACCTACGGCAATACTTGAATACTCTATTAACGCAATAGCGGGATATCTATTCATTATACTATCCTAAAATGATCTACTAATACACAACGACGTTCTCTTGAAAAGCTCTTGGGATTTGTAATTCCCTCTCCTGTAGGACTGGCAATGGAGAAGGAACAATATCCTTCACCACCATATCCAAGTCCTGCCAGCGCCGAACCATTTTTCACAAAAATACTGCAATCCATCAGACGAGCCATTCGACTCAGGTTATCAATATTTTTCGAATGCATCACTGCTGTATGGCGATACCCGAGTTCCACCTCTTTTGCAAGATCAATAGCAGAATTAGCATCAGGCATTCGAACCAGAGGTATAATGGGCATCATCTGTTCAGTCCAGACAAGTTGGTGATCCTGATCTACCTCCACTACCGCAAGGCGAATGTGATTTTCAACTTCCACCCCAATCTTCGAAAGAATGACCTGAATATCCTTCCCAATTAATGTCTTTTCTACCACAGCATGTGTTCTTGGTCCTCGATCTTCGGCAAAGATCACCTTTTCCAGACGCTGCATCTGTTCCTGATTCAGGATAATTGCATTATTTTGAGCCAGTGCGGAAATCAATTGATCTGTAATAGAATCCACTACAAGAACCTCTTTCTCATCCACACATATGATATTATTATCCATAGAAGCTCCCTCAACAATGCAGCGGGCGGCATTATCAATATTGGCACTTTCATCAACAACAACTGGTGGATTTCCGGGACCAGCACAGATTGAACGTTTACCGCTTTTCATAGCTACATCCACCACGCTAGCACCGCCAGTTACTACCAGCAAGCTCACTTCAGGATGGCGCATCAACTCTTGAGCACTCTCTATGGTCGGTTCTTTCAATGTGTTTACCAGGTTTTCCGGTCCCCCTACTTCCACAATCGCATGATTGATCAGTTCAACAGTATATACCGACACCTGTTTTGCAGAAGGATGGACGTTAAACACGACAGAATTCCCAGCAGCTATCATACCGATTGTGTTGCAAATAATTGTGGAAGTGGGATTAGTTACCGGGGTAATTGCTCCAATGACACCATACGGAGCTAACTCCAACAATGTTAATCCTCGATCTCCTGTATTTGCTCTTGGAACGAGAATTTCGGTCCCGGGTGTTTTTTCTAACGCCAACCTGTTCTTTTCCACTTTATCTTCCACTCTTCCAAGACCGGTTTCCTCATAAGCTCTCTTTGAAATATCCTCTACATGCTGCATCATTCTTGTCCGGATGTTGAGAATGATCTCATCGCGTTTTGCTAAGGTCATAGACATCAGCTTTTTTTGAGCTTTCTGTGCCGAGTGAACTGCATCATCAATCGTGTAAAACAGACCTGAATCCATTCCAACATCTGTCTGAATTACCTCACTTTTTCCCTCTGGGGAAACTGGATGATAACCTGTCTTCTTCAGGATGTTAGCAATACGAAAGGCGATATCATCTACCTGTTTTTGTGTTAACTGTAACACAACTTATCTCCTGATGAAATTGATTTTCATTTAATTTGCATCCGACTGGTTTTATCCTTCCCACAAGTGTGGAGGGATACCAATGGTTAATCCGTTCCTCTTTGCTTGATGTTTGATGGTTAATATGTGGAATAAACTGGATTTACAGTATTCGTGAACTTCTAATCGTGAACCCCTTTTTTGTATTTGAGTTCACCGTTCACCTCCCAGTTATCGACAATAGCCATCACCACCGCGTCGCAGGGACGTTTGTCAGTCCTTACTGTCTGTCGAGCTGAACTCCCTGTCGCAAAAAGGACCATTTCACTAATTCCAGCACCCACGACATCGGCAGCCACTACAAATCCATTGGTATCCTTCCCTTCCAGATCTACCTGTTGAAGGATGAGGAATTTCAATCCCTCTACGCTTTCTTCTTTGCGAGTAGATACTACTGTACCTACTACTTTCGCCAGCTTCATTTTACCTCCGGATTACTTCTTTCTTTTTTCCATAGCTGCTTTGCCTTCCTCTTCCCGACCTATAGGCATAACGACATCAACATTAGGATGAGGACGAGCAATTACATGAACAGCAACGATTTCACCAACCCGAGAAGCGCCAGCTCTTCCAGCATCGCAAGCTGCTTTCACAGCGGCAACGTCACCACGGATAATAGCTGTCACATAGCCACCACCGGTTTTTTCATAAGATACCAGTTCAACTTTTGCCGCTTTTACCATCGCATCAGCTGCCTCTACAACGCCGGGAAATGTGCGGGTTTCTATCATTCCAAGTGCTTCTGCCATTGTTATTTCCTCCTTTTGATAGTTGAATGAAATTTTTAAAATTTCATTTATATATTTTTATTTTCCCAATAGATGAATTATTTATTTTTCTCGACACCTGTAACGCTCTCAATAGTTTCGCTGGCAACACGCCAAGCAACATCTATATCTCTCTCTTCTCCTCCAAGATAAACCCTTCCAAAACTGCCGAAAGACCTCACCTCCAAAATGTTAATTTCAGCTGCTTTTTCTGCTTCATTTGCTGCCAGCGCTGCATATGCTGCAGGCTGAACCTCCATAACATATAGAGTTTCACCCGATAGAAGCATATTCCCATGCCTCATTCGATTGATCAGCTGTGTCTGATGATCATCAATTCGACGAATTACCTGACTTGAGTAGATTTTAGGTTTCCAACGATCCTCTTCTTTCAGATCAAGAGCATCAAGAATTGCCTTCCCCGCTTGCCTGACATCCGCCTGAGACAGAGAATGGATTTCCAATAATCCATACAACCGCTCTACAATCTGCATTCCTGGTGTGACTTCTGTTGATTTCAATGCAATATCGGTAATTCGATTGATTTCAATTCCGGGTGAAATCTCTACATAGAGGGATGCCATACCCGCAATGGGCAGAAATCCCTGAGCCACCGTACCAAGAAAAGCAGCGTATTGAGGCTGTATCTTGTCTAAAAAAACATAAGATCTAAGATCAACCACGATTTATCCTCCTCAATTATGATGACAAAATCAGTTAGATATAGTCATCTGTTTTGCTTCCTGTAAAATTTTTATCCCTGCACTTGCTCCAATCCGTGTCGCCCCCGCCTGGATCATCTCTTTTGCATCCGCGTAGGATTTTATTCCACCAGCTGCCTTTATCCCGATTCCATGCTGTCCTACCATTCTGTTCATCAAATCAATATCTTCAACAGTAGCGCCATTTGGACCGAATCCTGTGGATGTTTTCACATAATTCGCTCGCGCATTTTTCGCAAGCTCACACGCTCTTACTTTTTCATCTTCGGTTAAGTAAGCAGCTTCAATAATTACCTTAGATACAGCACCACCATCTTCGCAAGCTTCACATACCTGGCGAATATCCCGATAAACCAATTCATCCTGTTTGCTCTTCAAAGCTCCAATGTTGATTACCATATCAATCTCCCTGGCTCCATCCCGAATTGCCTGCCGCGTCTCCATAGCTTTGATTCCCGGTAAATGTGCCCCAGAGGGAAATCCAACAACAGTACAAACTTTGACAGAAGATCCCTCCAGTTCTTTTGCGGCTAACTTAACATAACTTGGACTTAGACAAACAGAAGCAAAATGGTATTCACGAGCTTCCGCACATAATTTTTTGATATCTTCCTCTGTAGCGTCGGGTTTGAGTAAGGTATGATCAATACACCTTGCAATATCATCAGGAACACACTCACATCCTGTACCATCGTGATATCCAATTCTATCTACACCAAAATCGAGAAATTTCCGTATGATATCCGGTTTCTTTTCAACACAGACACCGCACACACAGACCATATCAGAATCACGATGAGTTTTTTCCCCCGAGGATGCAGGAACTTCACCCACATTCAACAATTCTCCCACCTTCTGTGCGATCTGGGTTAATTCTTCACTTGAAATATTAATCAATTCTTTCTCCTTATCTTTTTGATCGAAATCACTCCTCATACTTGTATTTATTTTTCCTTCACTTTCTATTGCATCAATCATCTTTACTCTTCGTAAGTGTCTATCAAAGGTGCAGTGATGGCTCAGAAATGTATCAACAATCTGTATTGCCAGTCCCAATCCAATCAAAGCTGCTCCAAGAGTAAGGACGTTCGCATCATTGTGCTTCCGGGCGTTTTGTGCAGTTGATATATCGTAACAAAGAGCTGCTCGTACTCCCTTCACTTTATTCGCTACTATTGCTGAACCGATTCCTGCGCCATCAACCATTAATCCGAATTGAGCTTCTCCACTGGATACTTTATTCGCTACAGCAAAGGCATATTCAGGATAATCAACTGAATCAGTTCCTGAAGTCCCACAATCCATAACCTCATATCCTTCATCCTGAAGATATTTTTTCAGATCTTCCTTTAGAAGAAAACCAGCATGGTCAGCTCCGACTGCGATTATTGTTTTGGATCTCGTATTCATTTTATATTAATCTCGTAAAAGTTCATGAGCCACCCATTCGTCTGTAATGAGAACATTAAACCATTTCCCATTAAGACCTGCCCGGATAGCAGATAATTTCTCCTTTCCACCCGCAACTGCAATGGAATAGGACTTCTTTTTTAACTCTTCGAGTTCAATCCCGATAGTCCGGTCATTTAACTCACTAGAACAGATGGTTCCATCGTACTTCAGAATTCTCGAACATATATCCCCCACAGCTCCTTCCTTCAACAACTCATCCACTTCCTGATCTTCAAAGTAATCTGCACGTACCAGAACAGAATTGTAACTGAATGAACCGATAGTAAACATGGCCACTTCAGCTTTCTTTGACAGTTTCAGAGTCCGGGAAATATTTTTATCAGAGATAATAGCTCTCTTTAACTCAGGATTGTCTACTATAGCAGGCAGGGGAAGTAGATATGGAATTGCCTCGTAGTTATCACTGATCTTTTGAGCAATTTCAGAAGCATAAGTGTCATATTCTGCTCGAGAGATTCCCCCATTCAACTGAACGACAATCATATCTTTTACCCGTCGTCTTCTCACCTGACGAGCCACCTCCTGCATAGTTGTTCCCCAGGAAATTGCAAAAGTAGTTCCTTCATTAATAATCTGATCCAGTAAAATAACAGCTGCTTTTCCTAACCTCCTTTTGATTACCTGTGGATCTTCACTTCCATTAGGAACAATAATAACCTTCTTTAAACCAAATTTATTCTTTATTTCTTCTTCAATCCTGAGATCATACTCAAATGGATCTGAGATCTCGATTTTTACAATCCCCCTTTCCCGGGCTTTTCGCAGCAACCTAGAGACACCAGGTCGGGAAATTCCCAGTCTCTTGGCAATTTGATTCTGAGTCAACCCGTGCTCATAATAGTAGCGAGCTGCTTCAACCAAGATGGATATTTCTCTCCTTTCTAATGGCATAGTGTGAACAATTGTTCAATTAGTATTAACATTTGTTCCAATATTAGGTAAAAAAATTAAACTTGTCAAGGAAAAAAT
>JACKQG010002786.1_pt1 | contig 22231 bp, 22 predicted proteins | sample 8237621 | NCBI WGS metagenome assembly JACKQG01 (sample SAMN15677084, study PRJNA649215) | marine metagenome | biome: marine; feature: Black Sea; material: saline water; isolation source: suspended particulate matter (SPM) from the Black Sea western gyre | collected 2013-06-09/2013-06-10 | depth... | reverse complement strand
ACCCCGAAGAACTGAATCAATTCCCCTTTCCAGCAGCAAATGTTAAAATAATAAAATTACTCAATAAACATCCCCTAAAACCATGACATCTGGGAAAAAAGCAATTGCCATTGGTGCTGCCGCCAACCTTTTCCTTTCCTTAGTTAAATTTGTGGGAGGGATGTTTGGAAACAGCATGGCCTTAATGGCCGACGCCATTCATTCGCTGTCAGATCTTATTACCGATGTTGTGGTCTATTTTTCCCATGGCGTGGGTCAATTGCCACCTGACAAAAACCATCCTTACGGACATGGACGTGCTGAAACAATAGGAACAACCGTGGTGGGCCTTCTAATTATTATCACGGGGCTGGGAGTAGCCTATAAAGCCTGGGAAACAATTAACCAGCCCATTGTAAAAACTCCAGGAGCAATGGCTAGCATCATCGCAGTTCTTTCTATTCTTATTAATGAGGGCTTGTATCACTATACTCACAAAATAGGTAAAATTTCAAAGAGCCCCTCACTTATGGCAAACGCCTGGCATCATCGAACGGATGCAATTTCTTCTGTTGCCGCATTGGTGGGCATTCTGGGTGCCTGGAATGGTTATTCAATAATGGACCCCATTGCAGGAGGACTGGTTGGTTTGATGGTCTGCAAGGTTGGGTTTGATTTTTCCCGCAAGGGATTTCGAGACTTAATGGATACTGCTTTAAATGAAGAAAAAACCAAAAGGATTTTATCGATATTAAACGAAATACCTGAGGTTCTTCATTTTCATGATCTACGTTCGCGCACTATAGGTGGAGAGGTTTTAATGGATGTTCATATTTTGGTGGACTCTGAACTAACAGTCACTGAAGGACATCAAGTAGCTGAAGTGGTCAGAAGAAACATAATAAAAGCCTTTGGCAATATTCAAGACGTTCTTGTACATGTGGACGGCGAACATGATGCTGACATAGAAAATCTCTACCATGTAACGCGGGCAGAAATAACTGAAATCGTCAAGCCCATTATCGAAAGTTTGGATGGGATAGGATCTGATCCCGAAATCCGCACTCATCATATCAATGGGAAAATTACCGTTGATATTTTCCTGCAAATGATTGGAAATCAGGGAATCGAAGAAGCTCAAAAACTAATCAGGGAAGTGAAATCTCAATTGGAAGCAACATCTCAAATCGACAGAGCAAGAGTTTTTCTTGATTTAAATTTTGAATTCAAAAAACCCGCTTAACTTTCAACGGACATTTTTTTAAGAGTATCGCCTTCCCATTCATATTTCAATCTCGTCCTTCCTTTATACAAACCTTTTTGAAACGCGTGACCATAAATCAGAGGCAAAGAAACACTGGGTTCTACAAACGCCATACTGTGGTTCGCCTGCTTATTAATTTTCCCCCATGATTGCGCTTCACCCAACGTACTTCCACTCAGGCCACCCCAATGCGGTGAATCGGTAGTTACTTGCACAGCGTATTTATGCCCTCCGGTATCTCTTCCAAAAACATACGCCATAACTACCGAATCGTTGATATAGTTTTTCGGAACTCCTCCTGCAACATAAAATGCCGAAGTCCGAGATGAATTCACAACGATTTGAGTTAGCTCATAATTATCTCGTATAGAATCGATGGTAATGGGTTGACGACCTTCTTTGCGGCTATTGTAATAATGTTCAGTGAGCCCAATTCCTATACTGGAATCGTTGAGAGCAGGACAAAAAACAGGAATATTATTATTACGGGCGGTTACTAGAATGGACTCTTCATCATCAATTGTCTCTGAAAGGAGCGAAATAAACTCGCGGCTGGAATAGTTTCTCGGTTCCAACTTGTCGGCAAACTCCCCGATCAGCATATCATCATCAACAAACAGTTCATCATCGACATAGGTATCGTAAATTCGGTCGATAAAAAGCTCACGGAGTTTTGCGTCATCGGCGTTGGGGCTTCCATAATAATGACCACCTCCCAAAGCATTGTAATAATCCTGATACAATACCGCACCAGTAGAAACAATAACATCCACCATATTGTAATGAACCATATCCCGGATCACCTTCCGTAACCCGGCCGCTATCAAAGGCCCGGCAAGACCCAGCATAATTGTAGGACGCTCTTCATCTTGCAGCATTTTTCCAAAAATCTGCGCACATTGACCAAGATTGCGCGCCTGAATAGATGCGGATTGAAAAGATTCGACCAGATCCCCAACATCCTTTATATCCTCAAAGTTGACTGGCGAAATCCTCTTTTTAAGAATTTCTTTTTTTTCCTTTTTCTGACCATCATCGAGAGGTTCGGGAATCAGGGTATCTTTATAAGCCATAGGTCCACTCCATAACATTTAATTACTTAAACGGTGACTATTTAGTATCGAGAACACAAGTCCTTCGAATGTTTTTTGGTATCCACATTTTCAATACTTTCTAATATTTTTCCTTCTTCACCAATAACATAACTAATTCGTGCCGCATATTGGTCTTCTTTGTTCTTAACAGCTTGATAGGCCAATGCGATTTCTCGATTCACATCGCAAAGCAAGGGATAAGGAAAAGAAAATTTTTCAGCAAATGCCTTATTGTCACTTTCATTATCCAGGCTCACACCAAAAATCTGAATACCTTTTTCCTCAAAATTTTTAAAATCATCGCGAAAACCTTGTCCCTCCATCGTACACCCTGGCGTATCTGCCTTGGGATAAAACCAAAGAACAATTTTTTTGCCTCGATAATCTTTCAATTGAATAGTATTGCCATTATGATCGTTGACCGAAAATTCCGGCGCATCGGCTCCAGATTGTAACATTATATTTCTCCTGACTAAAAGTGGGTTTTTGAATTGAGTTTTAAAATTAGATGCTTCCTAAGATTATAAGAAGCAATATTTTGTAAATTTTTCTTCAGACTTTGGAAATAAAGGTTTCACTCAATTCCAGATCTTCGGGACGAGTGATTTTTATATTCTTCTCCGAACCCTCAACAACTTTTACAGGCTTTCCCAAATGTTCTATCAGGGTGCCTTCATCTGTTCCATAAAATTTTTCTGAATTGGCTTTTTTAAAAGCCTCCTGCAATACCTTAAACTGAAAGGCTTGCGGGGTTTGCACTCTCCATAGATTTTCCCGGTCCACCGTTTGAGAAACCAAGCCGGAGGCATCCACCCTTTTTATTGTGTCATTCACTGGAATCGCTGTAATAGCAGCACCAAATTCTTTTGCTGCATTAATAGTTTCCAAGATCATCTTATGAGACAAAAAAGGACGAACTCCGTCATGCACCAACACAATATCTGTTTCCGGAGTAACCTCACAAAACCCGTTATAGACAGAGTCTTGTCGCTTTTCACCACCTATAACAATTTTAGTTACTATTTCTGGTTTTCCCAGCCAATCGGTGCAGGCATTGTCATATTCTTTTTCTGGTACTACCAGAATCAATTCAGAAATTAATCCGCAGTCCTGCATGGTTTTAAGTGTGTAATAGAGGATTGGTTTCCCATCCAAATTTTGAAACTGTTTGGGAACAGCTCCACCCATACGAGTTCCCAACCCTCCAGCAGGCACGACAGCGCAAACACTCATTAGAAATTCCCACTAAAATAGTTGTTCAAAAACTTCAGACAGGTTTTTTGCAAAAGTGATATCAATCCCAGAGGTTAATTGATCTTTCGTCTTTTTGGCTGAGTGCGGCACAATGCACCGTTTGAAACCTAACCTTCGAGCCTCTATCAATCTCGCATCCAACTGCATTACCGTGCGAACTTCACCGGTTAAGCCTACTTCGCCCAACAATACCATTTCGGGATCAATGGGCCGGTTTTGAAAACTACTTGCAATGGCTGCGGCTACTCCCAGATCCAAAGCCGGTTCGGTAATTTTAATCCCGCCCGCAAGGTTCACAAAGATATCTTCTCCCTGAAGATTCATTCCCAACCTCTTTTCCATAATCGCAATCAAAAGCGACATACGGTTGTGATCAAAGCCTGTTGCCATTCGTCGCGGCATGCCTATGGAAGATGAGGTGCTAACCAGGGCCTGCACTTCGACCAGTAAGGTACGACTGCCTTCTAAAGTTGCTACAATCGCTGACCCGGCAGAATCTTCTGGGCGTTCTGCTAAAAACCATTCTGAAGGATTCTCTACAGGGATCAAACCTGTTTGCGTCATTTGAAACACACCGATTTCAGGGGTTGGACCAAATCTATTTTTGATCGCCCTCAAAGCCCGGTAAGCATGCCCCTGCTCCCCTTCGAAGTATACCACCGTGTCCACGATATGCTCCAAAGATTTGGGACCCGCAATCGCCCCATCCTTATTAATATGACCAATCAATAGTGTGGGCAGATTTCTTGTCTTGATCTCCTGGAATATTTTAAATGCTACTTCACGAACCTGACCAATGCTTCCCGGTGCGGATTGTAAATCCTCCGTAAAAAAAGTTTGCACCGAATCGAGAACCAAAACCTCGGGTTGAGTTTTATCGATCCATTGAATTATGCCCTCAATACAAATTTCAGAACAAATAAGCAGGTTCTCAGAAAGAGCATCCAACCGCTCCGCCCTCAATTTAATTTGCGAACCCGACTCTTCTCCAGAAACATATAAAACTTTTCTCCCAAGTTTTGCAAGGTGTCCCATACTTTGCAATGTAAGAGTGGACTTTCCTATTCCCGGCTCACCGCCGATTAAAATCAAGGAACCTTTAACCATCCCGCCGCCCAAAACTCTATCGAACTCACCAATACCTGTTGTCAGGCGATGTTCTTGGACAGACTGGACCAGAGTAATAGGAGAAGGAGCTGGAGATTTGGATTTATGGCGAGACTTGGAACCAGCAGGTTGAATCTTTCTCTCTTCCACAAAACTGTTCCACGAATTACATTCAGGGCATTTTCCCAGCCATTTTGAGACTTGGTGACCGCATTCCTGACAAATAAAAATAGTGCTTGTTTTAGCCATATATCGAGGAAGACATACACCGTCTAAGATGTAAATTTTGTGAAAGAGGAAAAGGAGATTTGAAATAACTGAAAAAGAAAAGACCTGATAACATTTATATCTCTAGTTTTAAGACGATTTGCAGTGCACTATTTCTTGTTCATATTCTGCAACGTTTTCTTTATGTCATCGCCTCGAGAAATACTTACATTGGCTTTTCGACGGAGATCCGCGAGAGCTTCTTTTATACTTTCCTGATTCTTAACTAATCCTGCTTGCGCTTTGTTTAATTCGCTTTGCACTTTAACCACCTGGCCTAACTTATCCTGCTCGGCCGCAATAGCTTTTAAAATTTCTATCAAACGCGAAAGTTTCTCATTCGCCAAATCTATTTTATCCTGATTCGAATTTTCCTTTTTTGATGACTCCGTCAATTCTTTAATTACAGATTCTTCGAGTTGGTTCGCCTGCACAGTTAATTGAGAAGAATTCTCTATGAGCTTGTTAATTTTTTCATCCGCTAATTGATCGAATTCCTGCGCCTTGACCATATTATCTTTCAAGCCCCTAAGAGTTTCACTCGAAGCAGAATGCTGAATTTGCAGCGCTTTCATTGTTTCTGCCAGCTTATTAATCTTTTCGTCTGCCATCATCAGGTTTTTGTTGTTCACAGTTATATTCTTATTAATCGCTGCAAGGTTTTTATCCACAGTTAAAATATTTTTATCAATGACATCTACTTTTTTTCTGGTATCTGCTCCTTGAATTATGTTTTCCCCAAATATTTCGATCAGCTTTTGGTTCTTATTCGTTAAACCTACCAATGCTTTCTCGTTGGTCTCGTTTAACTTGGAAAGATGCTCGATGATGACTGTTCTATTGTCCTTATTTTCTTTAGCCATGGCCGGTATGACATCGGATATAAAAAGCCCCTTTATGTCTTCGAAGCTTTTCTTTGTTGTTTCATCCAAGGCTGCCAGTCTTTGTACTACTTTTTCCAAAGCACTTTTATTTACTGAAGCAAAACCTTGAAAATTTTCTTTATTCACCCTTTCAAACTGTTCTATATCCTGAGCCAATCCATCTTTAAAATTTTTCTGGTCATCCTTGAAGCTGTCGAGGATTTTATTTTGCTGATTAATTTTTAATAGCACTTGATTTTTAACTTCCGCCTCTAAATCCGCTATTTTGGAATCGACTTTATTGATTTTCGCAAGGGTTTCTGATTTATTCAGCTCAACAGCTCCCTGTAATTGAGGAAGCGTCTGTTTTATTTCTTCGATCTGCCGCAATAAATCTACAAGTTGGCTTTTTACGGTTGCCAACTCGGAAGTTTCGAGGGTCACCAGGCGGGAGTTTATTTTTTTTAAACCAACAAAAACTTTTTCCCATTTTTCATCGTCAGAACCAAATAGCTGGGCCGAAGCATTCAGGGGGAACAATATGATCAATAATAACAAAAAGTAGCAAGTTGATGATTTAAGGAGTCTCATGAAGTTCTCTCTATTCCGTTTTCCATTGCGTAAAACTGCAAAAAAATAAGGCCGTGCCGGGACGAACCCAACACGGCCTTATTATATACGATTCTTTTGAAAACCGTTTAATGCAGTTTTATTTTGCTACCATAAAATGTGCTCTTCTGTTTTGGAACCAGCAGGATTCGTTGCTGTCAAAACAAAAGGGTTTTTCTTCACCATAACTGATGATATTTACCCGACTCGAGTCAACACCCTGCGACACCAGAAACTTCTTGGTAGAGTGAGCACGACGTTCGCCAAGAGCGATATTGTAATTATTTGTTCCTCTTTCATCACAATGCCCTTGAATTTCAACTCTCATTCCTGGGTTTTGCTTGAGGTACGCAGCATTTTCCTGGAGCACTTGTTTGGAATTGCTGTCCAGATCGAATTGGTCAAAATTGAAATGGATATCCTTGAGATCAGAGGTAGCATGAAAAGTGTTCAGACGAGCCTCCTGAGTTCCACTATCCGCACCACCATTTCCTGAATCACCCGGAAAGGGATTAGCTTCGAACGATCCTGTAGAACCATTGCCAATATTTGCCTGACTCCCTGACCCAAAGCCGCCCATGGAATTTCCACCATTTCCATCTGGCCCTGAAGAAGAGCCAAAAGAGCTTCCCGCCATTCCGCCAGAATCAGAACCATTACCCGTACCTGTTCCTGAACCACTGCCATCAAAAGAACCCGAGCCTTCTAGAATCTGTTCCTCGCTAAAAAACCCCGAATCTCCAGGGCCCCCAGAACCACCAAAGCTTTCTTCTTCTGCTGGGCTTGTGTTGGATGCGGTGAAATCTGAACTTTCTATTCCACCACTTGACGTTTCGATTTCAGGAGGCATGAGCTTTTTGGAACATGCCGTGGATAAAAACATCATACAAACTGCTGCTACTACCATTTTCCAATTAAATTTATTCATATAATAACCTCGCCTAAAGTTGTCCCCGATTAAGTCTAAAATTTAAATATATAAAATCCCCTAGACCAAAAAATTTCTGGAGAAGGAATTAAATCTCAGAATTCATTGCTGTTATAAAAATATAGTATGAAATATTATCATATAATTATATTAAAATTACAACAAATATTATAGATATTTTATTATTATTCAATAACTTGCGAAATTCCAAAGGTTTTGATTTTAAATCCTCTAGTCATTTTTTAGGGATATATTAAAATGGTAACGGAAACTTTTCCATCTGACAACGTTTTTTTTCAATATTTTAACTCTCAATGTTTGAAATAGGGAGACCAGGAGGGACTGTGGCTTTTTCCAGAGAAGGTTAGCTGTCGAATAGCACTACTACCTAGACGTTGAATGAAAATATTATGGCGATTGTTTACCCTTTTACGAAATACTAGAAATCGGCCATCAGGAGACCAACTGGGTTGTTCTGCACTTCCCAAACCTGAAGTAACAACCTCGCTTTTGTGTGTGTTCAAATCATAAACGCTGATTTGAAATTTCTTTCCCTGGCGTGAGGTATAGGCTATTTTGTCGCCATCGGGAGACCATGACGGATTGTCATTGTAAGAAGAGCCGAACGAAATCCGAGTCACTTTCCCATCATCACCTTTTTCGGCATCCATAATATAAATTTGTGGTGCACCAGTTCCTGAGCGATCTGAAGTGAACGCAATTTTTTTTCCATCAGGAGACCAGGTAGGTGAAGTGTCAATGTTAAAATGCCGTGTCAGGCGTTGCAACTTTCTATTTTTCTTTAAGAGGTAAATCTCAGAGTTTTGGTCTCTGCTCAATACCAATGCAATCTTTTGCATATCCGGCGACCAGGCGGGGGCCGCATTCAAACCCGGTAGACGGTTCAGGGTTTGACGTTTTTCGCCAGAGGTATCGATCATAATTAAATCTGGATTATGTGCGGCATAGGAGGTGTAGACAATCCACTTTCCATCCGGAGACCAGGCAGGGCTTAAATTAACGGTATTATCGTTCGTTATTTTTCGTAAATTATACCCATCAAAATCCACCAGATAAACTTCTTTGCTGCCATTTTCCTGCGCCAAAAAGGTAACCTGCGTTTCTGCAATTCCACGTTTACCTGTCAACTGCATCACCACCTCATCGGCAAACCGGTGCACTACCTTACGAAGCATTTGCGGAGAAGCTTTATATCGCTTTCCTAACATGAATCGTTTATTAACTGCATCGTACAGGCGAAAGGTAAATATTTGTCCTCTTCCTTTTGATAGCATTCCATATTCGGTTTTAATGACCCACTGGGCTCCAACCTGCCGCCAGCTTCTATAATCAACCTCAGAACTAGAGTTCTCCATCCTTTCCAGTTCTTCAAAAACAGGTTTCCTTAAAGGGGAAAAAAACTCTGAAAGAGCCAGGTCTTTTTCGAGAATTCTTTTGGCTTCTTTACCCATTCCCTGAATATCTGATCCGCCGCCTTTAAATACAAAATCGGTGATGGCCAAGGCGACCTTTTTCTGCGTTTCTTTTTCCATATCCAACCTCACACCAGGCTGGGCTTCCGCTTTCACGCAAAAGAAAAAAACAAGGGTTATAAAAACCCATAAAAATAAATATCCCGATCTATTCGTCTTTAGGAACATATTTAAAATAAATACTCAGAAAAAGGTTGTACATCTTTAACTCTTTCGGAAAATGTGGAAACGGCACCGAGTCCAAAACAGCACGTACAGCGAGCGTGTCCAGGGCTTCCACTCCAGAGCTTTGTTTAATAAATGGCTTATCAATATTTCCTTTTGGAAAAATGTGAAACGAAATAATGGCTTCCTTACTATGTCGTTCCGCCAAAGGGTCGCGCCAATTCTTATAAATTATTTCTTGAATCAATCCGGCATAGAGAGCTTGAGCATCAGCACCTAGGGTTTCTTCCCTTTCAGAATGAACGTACGATGCATCATCACTAACTTCTCCCTTCTTTTCTTGAGTATCTGGGAGGGACCTTAATCTACTCTGAAACTTTGACTCATCGAATTTTGTACCGGCAATTTCAACTTTCACTCTAGAAGATTCCACAGAAATCGATTCCAACTTTTCCAGGACTGATTCATAAGCCTTACTGGGTTTCTCTTTCCCAAAAACTTTTGCAACCGATTCTTTTTCCTGCTTATTAAGCGTTAAATCAAGTTTAGCCAAATTCTCAAGTTCCTTTAAGAGATTTCTTTTCTCAATAACAGGGGCTTTTTCTAAATCGACCTTCTCCTTTATTGGATTCGATTGTTTTTTTACTTCACTTTGTTCAATCACCTCTTCCATCTTTAAATCTTCGAAGTCTTCCAGCAGGTTTTCCATTACAGATTCAGGAGCTTCTTGCTTTATTATATCTATCTTTTTATCTTTCAACTTATTCAGCTCGCGAAACGTTTCTTCCAAAACCGGCTTTTTAGTTTTTGGTTTCGCAACTGTTTTTTTAGGGCGCTCTAACAGGACCAACTGATCCAACTCTTCGATCATTTTTTTTGCAGGCAAGGGTGCCACCGCAGCCGCTTTTTTATCCAGATTTTTAAGCGCGCTCAATATCTTGTTCGGCTGGGGTGATGTTTTTTTTGAGGCAACCTTTTTCACAGGCGCGGTTTTTTTTACTCTTTTAACAGCTGGTTTGTTTTTCTTGATCGGTGGCTTGTTTTTTTTAATCGCAGCTTGACTCTTTCTTCCAGACTTTTTCTTAATCGCCGGTTTATTGCCTGATGATATTTCAACCAGGTTAACCATAAAAGCCGGGACCACAGATTTTACTGTGACAGAAGGCTTGGGAAGAAATAATACAAAAGTGAGAATGGCCAAATGCAAAAATACAGAAAAAACCAGCATCTGGTTAAAATCTATGGAATGAGGGAACTGGACTCTCATGGGCTCTAGGGTTCGGTCACCATTCCAATATTCTCAACCCCTGCCTCTTTCACCGTTGCCATGACATGCATAACAAATCCATAATCCAGCATTTTATCTGCCCGCAAATAAAGGCTCGAATCATTATCCTTCTCGATATACTGCTCGACCTTCCGGGTTAAAGCCATCAGGTTTGCAAGCTCTTCCTGTTTCCAGAAAATTTTTTTATTACTTTTCACGGTTATAGTTGGAATTTCTTTAATAGGTATGGGGGCAATGGATTCCTTAGGTAGTTGGACGTCCATACCATGCTGCATCAAGGGAGCGGTTATCATAAAAATCACGAGCAACACCAGCATGACATCCACAAAAGGAGTTACATTGATATCCGCTAAATAAGGTCGTCGTCGTTTTAACATTATCTTTATTTAGGAATTAACCCGCTTATTTAACCCCTCATAATTACTAAAGGTCAAGAAAGCTCTCTTTTTCCTTCGCGGGCATAAAGTTTTTTTCCGCTAAATAGATAAAATCCTGGCAAAAATCATCCATGTTGGAAGTAAGCACAAAAACTTTATTATTGAGGTAATTGAAAAAAATAACCGCAGGGATAGCGGCGACAAGTCCAGCGGCTGTTGCAATGAGAGCCTCTGCTATTCCGGGTGCCACTCCACCAATGCTTGCTGTACCTTGAACTCCAATCGATCGAAAAGAATGCATGATGCCCCAAACGGTACCAAACAAACCGATAAATGGGGTGGTACTACCTGTGGTCGCCAAAAATTCCAGACGCTTCGAAAATCTCTCTACTTCGCGATTGATGGATTTATTCAGAGCAAGACCGATTCCTTTTATATCTCGCTCCGTTAGTTTCTCTCCCGTAGACAAAGGCACCTCCCCGCGTTTTTTTCTGTCGTCCTTGGCCATTTCCTGAAATAAATATAACTCACGGTAACCCGTTAAGAATAATCGCGCCAAAGGGCTCAACCGCAATTCTTTAGCAAAATTATATATCTGGGTAAGGTTTTCAGTTTTTGAAAACACTTCCAGAAACTTGTTGTCTTCATTTTTTGCAGCTCGATAAACAAAAAATTTATTCAACATAATGGCCCACGAGGTAATCGAGAATATCAAAAGGATTAACAACACACCTTTTGCCATCATGCTGGACTGCATTACCAGTTCAACAATACCTAAAGGTTGGTCAGGAGTCATACTTGGTATCTCTTTGCGAGAAGGCTGGATTCAAAGGGGGGCGCCAACAGTTATCAATTAAAGTTAATTTAAATAATTCAACAACTTACTTTAAATAAATATAGGGTTTAAGTCAAATAATAATAAGGTAGATAAACATCCTTGGTAGGGAAGTCTCTGGGGCCAGCAAAAATACCGCTATTTTCAGGTTTTAACCCGTTCCAAATACTCGCCTGAAGTCGTGGAAACTCTTACGGATTCGCCAATCTTAATAAACTGAGGCACCGTCACAACCAGCCCTGTTTCCAAGGTCGCGGGTTTTCCTGAACCGGATGCAGTCGCTCCCTTCAATCCGGGTTCTGTGTCTGTTACTTTCAATTCAACCATTTCAGGAAAAGATACCCCGATGGCCTCATCCTCACAAAACTCGACAATGATACGAGTATTGGGTAGCATGAACTTTTTCCCATCCCCAATTATTTTCTCATCCAGAAAAATCTGTTCATAAGTTTCACAATTCATAAAACAATAGCCAGAGGGATCTTCGTAAAGGTATTCCATATCCACCTGTTCCATTTCCGCGCGTTCGACGTTTTCGTCCGACCGAAATTTGATTTCAGTCTGTGTGCCATCTTTCAGCTTACGAAGTTTGGCCTGCATGGACGCTTTGCCTTTTCCCGGCGTACGATGCTCTGCTGTCATCACTCGGTACAAATCTCCCTTTACCTTGATCACGTATCCCGGACGCAATCCATTACCATTTACAAATGTGACCATTTTTATATCCCTTAAAAGAATAAATTTTTATTCAAACTTTTTTTATGAGCTTAGAAAAAACCAGATTTTGTGATTATATAGAGCAGTCCTTAAGAATCAAGGAAAAATAAGAAAAGGCCTGCCAACCACTCATTTAGAAATCAAGAATGAATTGCCCACTCTGCACCACGACAGCAAAACTTTTTTCGACAGGAGAAAACAGACAATATCAATTGTGCGACCATTGCGGATTGATTTTTGTTCCTCCCGAGTTTCATATTAATAAAAAATCTGAAATTGCACGATATCGAGAACATGAAAATAGTCTCGACAGCGAGGGTTACGTGGCTATGTTCATGGATAAAATCACCCTTGTTAAAAATCACTGTCCGCAAATAAAATCTGCCCTGGATTTTGGCTGTGGATACGAGCCGGTTTTAAAAACCTTACTGGAAAGAGAAGGAATAGAAACTAAAATTTATGATTCCAACTTTTTCCCGGATTTCCCAACAAACAAAACTTTCGATCTGGTTATCTCAACAGAAACCTTTGAACATTTTAAAGACCCACTGGACGATATCAAAAAAGCTGTAAATTGTGTCTCCCCCTCAGGCTTCCTGGCTGTTATGACCCGGTTTTACCCATTAGAAGGAGGAAGGCCTTGCAAAGAAGAATTTTCGAAATGGTATTACCAGCGCGACCCCACACACGTTGTTTTTTATACATCTCAAACTTTTGAATGGCTGGCTGAGAATTTAAGCTTATCCATCATTTTAGATAATGGGTTCGATTTTGTCCTACTACAAAAAACTCTTTCGACATGAAAAATTGACCTCCCCTTTGTATAACAAAATTTGATATAAACGTAGTTTGCGGACTATTGAAAAATTCTGCATTAGCTCAAAACATTTTTCAGAACTCAAACCAAGAGGAAATATGGCAGGCGAATATATCTTTACTATGCAGGGCCTAATAAAGCGGTATGGTCGCAACGAAGTTCTCAATGGAATTAATCTAAGTTTTTATCATGGTGCAAAAATCGGCATCGTAGGTGAAAACGGTTCGGGCAAATCAACCCTTCTAAAAATAATGGCCGGGGAAGATAACGAATTCGAAGGCCAGGCCGCTCCTCTTAAAGGGTCTACCGTTGGCTTCCTTCCACAAGAACCTGTCCTGGAAGACGACCAGACTGTGCGAGAAAATGTCGAGCAGGCTTTTGGCGACATCAAAAAAATGATCGAAGAGTTTAATGAAGTCAGCGCCAAAATGGCCGAGCCCATGTCGGACGACGAAATGGAGCAGGCCATGGAAAAAATGGGGCGGCTACAGGATCAAATCGATGCCGTCGACGGCTGGGAACTGGACCGCCAGGTAGAAGTCGCGATGGATGCTCTGGTTTTACCTGCCGACGACCAGAAAGCCGGGACCCTTTCGGGAGGAGAAGCGCGCCGCGTGGCTTTATGCAAACTACTGTTACAAAAGCCCGACATGCTTTTACTCGATGAACCCACCAACCATCTCGATGCCGAAACCGTACAATGGCTGGAAGAAGCGCTCTCCAATTATCCTGGCAATGTGATCGTCTCAACACATGACCGTTATTTTCTGGATAACATCACCAAATGGATACTCGAACTTGAAAGCGGCAAAGGTAAACCCTTTGAGGGCAACTACTCCTCCTGGCTGGAACAAAAAACAGAAATTTTGCGACGACGAGAAAAAACTGCTTCCACCTTGCAAAAACGACTCGACAGAGAATTGCAATGGTTACGGGAAACTCCCGGTGCGCGTCGCAAACACAATAAGGGAAGAATTAACGAATACGAAAAACTGTCTTCCCGCAAAGTGGACATGGAAGACAATACCCTGGAAATACAAATTGCCCCTGGCCCGCAACTTGGAGAACAAGTCATTGAAGTAGAATCTTTAGCAAAGAGTTACGGAAGCGACCCTATCTTTACAGACCTTACCTTTTCGGTTCCACGAGGAGCTGTGGTCGGGTTAATCGGTCCTAATGGCGCAGGAAAAACAACTCTCTTTAAAATGATCGCAGGGGAAGAACAACCGGATTCAGGAACCCTGAAACTCGGTTCCACCGTACAACTGTCTTATGTAGACCAGCATCGACACGACCTGAATGCAGACAGCACCGTCTTTGAAGAAATAACAGGAGGCACCGAGCATATTGAAGTTGCGGGGAAAACTATCAACTCCCGCGCTTATGTAGGTCGGTTCAACTTCAAAGGCCCCGATCAACAAAAAAAAGTGGGAGAACTTTCCGGCGGTGAACGCAACCGAGTTCATTTGGCAAAATTATTACGACGCGGCGGCAATGTACTGCTGTTAGATGAACCGACCAATGATCTGGATGTAACCACTTTGCGGAACCTTGAAAATGCCATCCTTGATTTCAATGGTTGTGCATTGGTAATCAGCCATGACCGATTCTTTCTAGATAGAATTTGTACCCATCTGCTCGTATTTGAAGGGGATAGCAAAGTACGTTGGTTCGAAGGTAATTTTGAAGAGTATCAGGAAAAAAGGAAAAAGGAGCTGGGAGGAAAAGAGGAAAATCGTCGGTCGAAATATAAAAAACTTACCATCCGATAGCTTATATTTTATTTTCCGAATTGCCTGACATAATGGATCAACGCCCATATCTGCCAGTCGGCAAGGTCAGCATAGGCTGGCATGGCGGTACCTTCGATTCCATTTTTGATCGCCCAGAACATCTGACCATCCGAAATGGTTTTCATGGTTTCTGCGCAGGTAAAATTTCTTGCCGGTGGGCTTGCCTGCAAGCCTAGCTCCCCTGTTCCATCACCCCTTGCTCCATGGCAATGCAAACATTGCATCGGTTGCGCCTTATCCATATATAGCACTTCCCCTTTTTTCAACCGCTTTGCGGTAACTTCAAGTGGATTGGTCAAATCCAAAAAATTTGCAGGGGCATTTGGGGTGGTTCTTTTTTGAGGACATTCGGCCTTATCCGGCTTATCAGCCAAGACCGGTGTAACTCCAAAAACTAAAACAGCAACGGAAAGAACAATTAATATTTTTTTCATTTTCTGGGGAACAATTCCAACCTAACGCAAGGTAAGGCTTCTTTAAATTAATGGTACCTTTAGGCATGGTGAACGGGAAATATAATAGAAAAAGTAGTCCCTTTTCCCATGCTGGAGGACACGTCAATCTGCCCACCGTATTTTACCACTAATTGATGCACAATATTCAAGCCTAATCCGGTGCCTTTGCCTTGCTCCTTTGTGGTGAAGAAGGGATCATAAATTTTGGAGAGGTATTCTTGAGGAATTCCAGGACCGGTATCACTGATTGTTGCCAAAACATTTCCATTCTGTGACTGAGTGGTAATAGTCAGTTTGCCTTTTCCCTCCATTGCCTGAACAGCATTTGTAAACAAGTTCAAAAAAATCTGTTGAACTTCTTCAGACTTCGCAAGAACAGGCGGAAGGGAAGTAAAGTTTTTCTCAAGTTGGATATCATTGCTATAGGTAGCTAGGATGGCAATATCTATGGCCGCGTCAATACGCTCATTAATATCGACCTCCTTTTTATCGGCTGTCGAAGGAGCTCGGGCATAGCCAGACATATTGAGGATGACAGATGCCATATGTTTAGATTGATCAAAAACTTTTTTGGCATATTTCTTTACTTTTTCAGGGTCTTTCTCGTCCAGGATTACCTCACTAAATCCCATTATTGAAACCAGAGGATTATTTAATTCATGAGCAATGCCAGCGGTTAAGGTCCCAAGCCCTGACAACTTTTCTGCCAGAGCCAACTGATCGTGCAAATCGACTTCTTCGGTAACATCCCTTAAAAGCAAGCCAATATGGTTTTTCCTTCCTTCTTGAATAAATAAATCAAAAATCTTGAATGCAAAAATCTTATCGCTCAACTTTATGGTTCGCTGCATGCTTTGCAAGGATGGCGATTCTTTTGGGGCGAGAGGATCCATTGCCGTGTAATACTCGATAGGCCGACCCCCTGGAGTATTAGTAGAAATGTGCTTCATATTTCCGAAATCATTTTTTAATGCATCGTAAAGCTTTTGCCAAGGCTCCATTGGATCAAGGCCTAAGCTTAAAAGAGTTTTTCTACGCAAAGACTCAACATCTTTGCCAATTATATTTTCAAATGCGACATTGCTATATTCAATTTTTAGATCCGGATCAAAAATCACAACTGCATCAGGAACACTCATCAAAATACTATCGGTATATTCTTTTAGATGACGGAACTCTTCTGTTTTTTCAAGAACCTGATTTTCAAGTCCGGAAAAAGATTTTTTAAGCATTTTATTCATGAGATTTATTTCATCTGCAAGCGCTTCTATTTCATCTCCTGTTTTAATTTTAAGAGCCTCTACCTTTTCTCCTTTTCCTATTCTGGCTGCCGCATTTTGGAGCCGACGAATAGGTTGTACAATTTTTTTGGCCGCTACCGACCCCATAATACCGATCAATAATATTGATACTATCCCCGCGGTTGAAATCCAAAGAAACAGGTTGTTCATTGGGGCAAACAATTCATCCGACGACTGCCATGCAAAGGTATACCAATCATTCCCCGTCGACGGAGTCGTAAACTCTCGCGTCAAAGTTAATGGAGAAAAACCAATAATCGAAAGCTCTTCCCCTCCATGCCCATCGCCTTTAATCTTCACCCAATCCGGGTCTCGCTGTGTAACACTTTGAACCAAAAAAGGGTCGGCCAATTGGAATCCCGTAGGCAAAATAGGACAATCAATAACCACTCCCTTTGAGTCAATCAGCATCACATGCCCAGTGTCCCCGAAGGTAATGGGTTCAATAGACCCTGAAAACAATGCTCTCGCATCAAAAATATGGTGGAGCACACCAATGGGCTTTCCTCTATTTCCAAGAATAGGAAAAGCAAATTGCACCAGAGGTGTTTCTGATTTTGGATGGTCATAAATCGATCCAATAAATATCGTACCCTTTTCCCCATTGAGTATTTTTTCTGCGGCTGGATTATCTTTGGAAATAAACTCCGGAAAATTATTGATGCTTCCACGTAGAACTCCATAAGAATCTCTAATAAACAAAGCGCGCGTGGCCAATGCCGAAGGAGTCTTTCTTTTGAGGAAATTTTTCAGGATATTACTTGAATCTTCGTAATGGAGGGATTTGGATTTTATAGCCGGGCTTTCCCAATCGGATTTTTCCTGGGCAAGCACCCTTTCTCTTTGCAAGGAATTCAGAAAACGCAGTTTTTGGTGTGAATTCAGAATAGAATCTCGAATCACTTTGTCAGAGGAAAGGCGATCATGAGCTATGATTTCGCCCTGAATCAGTAGGTCAATCTTGGTTGAAGTTTCATACGCTAACGCCTTGAAACTGGCTCCAATCACTCCCTGGAGGGATTTTGTTCCTTGAAAATAGGAGAGAACCATAGCCAGAATCAAGGGTAGCGCCCCAACACCCAGCATGGTCCAGATTAATTTATTTTTTAATCCGGCCCTTACACTTCTTGACTCATCTGTTCCCATTTTTCTTCCCGCCTTTGCGGCAAAATTCAGGGTAAATCGTTACGATTTACTTTTTTAATGAGAACAATTTTTAAACGTAATTAAAATCTTGCTCCGATGACAAAGCTTCTTTTACCTTCGCAAGAAGTTTTTCTTTTTCTACAGGCTTAACCAAATAATCTTTAACTCCTTTTTTCAATAGTGACACTGCCAATTCAGAATCTGGATATCCTGTGACAACAATTATTGGAATTGAAGGCGCATTCTCTTTCAGGTAATCAATGGCTTCCACCCCATTCACCTTTGGCATTCGTATATCACAGAGAATGAGACCTACCTGAAGCAGGTTCGCGCCTGATTTCATAAGCTTAATTCCTTCTTCTCCATTTTCAGCCTCTATAACCTGGAGATTGACAGACTCTAAATGCAATTTTAAAACTTCCCGAACATCGGGTTCATCATCAATTACTAAAATTTTTCCTTTTGTGCTGGAAGCATCTTCTATTAGAGACATTTTGGACCTCCTTATGTATTTTATATTTTTTCTATGCAACTACCCATAAAGATAGTCCAGGCATTGAATTTCGCCATTAATTTATGATGAACTTAAAATGAATTTTTTTTAATGAACAGACTTTCAAATCAACAGATCAGGATTTAGCCATCCTATCAACTTGAAAACACACCATTAAATTGGATTAAAAAAACAAGAGAGAATTGAAACTTGAAGGAAGGAAGGTAAACCTCCCGCGCTTCTTTAAAAAGCGCAGGAGGCGGCTATCTAAAAAACTTATTCGCCCTTAAAGGTGGAGCGGAGGTAGGCAATGACATCAGCCAGATTTTGTTTAGGCAGGGTCATGCCCCAATCTGGCATATTGGGTGACTTACCGACGCTTTTTCCTCCGTAATAAATAAGATTGTAGAGGTAATCATCTGGGTAATCACTCAAAGGTAATTCTGCATGGACGGCAGGTTTCGGGTTGAGTCCTTTTGCACCCGGGCCATCCCCGCCACCTTTTTTCCCATGGCATTGCACGCAATACTCTTTATAAACTTTTGCCCCGCGTTCAATATCAGCATTCTTGAATTCTTTCGATTTCCAAGGCTCATAAAATTTAAAATCCTTTACACCCAAAGTCATTACATAACCGATTATATGCCGCGCCTTTCTCATGCTGATGTCGGCAAGATATTCGCCACTATGAGGTGTGAAGTCTTGCGGGTTTTCTGCAAATCGACTCCACCAGTCGAGAGTATAACGATTACCCGCATCAAAGAGTGTTACGCTAACAGGGCCACCGATTAATTCCCCTTCATCATCCTTTATCTGGTGGCAACCCAGACAAGAATACTCCCGAAATATTTCTGCTCCCAATGCGGCTTCCATTTCAGAAAAAGTCGACATATCGACAAAACTTTTTTTAACACGAGAATCTAGAAATTTTTTTTCCATATAATCAGCAACTATAACTGCTTCTTCTCGTGTCATAATCATATGTTTCAACGATAGACGCATTTTATCCCAGCGATACCCATTGGGATAAAGATTATCCTCCTGCCCCAACAATCGACGGACCAACCACGGCTTCTGGAATTTCACTCCTCCCCACATCAGATCCGGTGCTTTGAGTTCAAATTTGGATTTGGGTTCTCCCTCAAACCGATGACAACTTTTGCATTGGCTGTTAATGATTTTTTCAGCGTAACCATCGTTCCCCGCCAAAACCCAAGAAGGAAAAAACAAAAATAAAATGGAAAAACAACTCAACCATTTGAACATATTAATACTCCGGGTTTAGTTTTTAACTTATTCATAGAATGCCAAACATAAAAATTACATTCAAGTTTCTAAAAATTTTCGTATGTACAAAATCAATTGCCAAATTTGTTCCTTGCCCAAAGAGAATTTATGCGCCGGCATAGCTGTGCCTTTGGACCCATTCTGAATAACCCAGAACAACTGACCGTCCGATAAATCTTCCATTACTTTTCCACAAGTAAAATTTCTTGGCGGTGGCTCCATCCTTCTAGCAAGGCTTCCGTTTCCATTCCCTCGGATTCCATGACAGAGTTTGCAGGCAGTGGGTTTCGCATCTTCCAAAAAAAGTTTTCTACCTTTTTCTATATTTTCCTTAGTCGGGACGAGAGGATTGGTTTTCTTGAGATATCTTCCTGGAGCTTTTTGAGTTTTTCTACTTTGAGGACAAATGCCCGAAATTGTCTTTATATTATTTTTGGAGCCATTATCAAAATAATTGCCCCCGAGGGGAAATGATCTCTGGTCAGCCGCCAGAATGGAATATGAAAATACGCTTACCATCAAACAAAAAATTGCGATCCACTTAGGCATTAGCGCTTTTTAGTAGAAAGTTTTCTTATATAGTGAACAATCTTCCAAATTTCACGGTCTTTCAGACTTTTAAATGCAGGCATTCCTGTGCCAGGAGAACCGTTGCGAATGACCCAGAATAATTGACCGTCCGAAATACTTTCCATTGTGGAACGACAGGTAAAGTTTCTGGGAGGAGGATTCAATCCTTGCGCCATGATTCCCAATCCGTTCCCCGTAACACCATGACAAATCTTACAAGCTGTCGGCTGCACTTCAATTTGAAACAAGGATTCGCCTGCGTAAATGTTTTCTCTGTTTTTCTCAAGTGGATTTGACTGAGTCAGAATATTATCCGGTGCTTGGACGGTTTTTCTAATTTGCGGACAAATCCCTTCACCCAAAAAACCCTGACCGTGATGGCCTTGAAATGCTCGCGAGTTATGCCTACGGCCATGACCCATGGGAGAACCTGCCCAGACCTCCGCTATCATGCTAAAAATAAAAAATCCGAGAAATGCAAAAATCCATAAAACCGGTTTCTTCGTTGCAGAATGTAAAACCGTTAAAATCATTTATTTTGTTTTCCGTTTATTTTTAAAATCACTTTTTATCGCTAAATGTCCGGATAAAATGGATGACACTCCAACCCTCTTCTTCATTAATCACCTTGCCCACGCGCACAGGCATTGCCGTTCCGGGACTACCATTCCTAAGCACCCACATCATTTCTCCATCTGTGCGGATTTCCTGCCATTTTTTATCGGTAAAATCTCTGGGGGCGTGACCCGGAAGCTTCTCGCCCTTACCATTCTTGCTGTGGCAGGTTACACATAATCCCTTGCCATAATAAATTTGCTTTCCCAGCCCAACTCTCTCAGGAGTGGCGGGATAAGGATTATCTATGTCCTGATATTCCTCTAAAAGTGTAACCGGAACACGTGGCTGATAAATATCATCATGGAAGGCACCCACTTGGCTCCAGCTCCAGCACAAGTACAAAAAAATAAAGAGGAAACAGAAAACAATTTTTCTCATTGGGACTCACAAAAACCAGGGTTACTTATTTTGCTGAGGGACCCGCTTTTCTTACCAATCTTAAAAATGCGTCCACCCCTGATATTTTATCCTGATAGGACTGACCGCCTTCATCTTTAAAGGATACAGCAATCGCTTTGTTACGCTTTTCATCACTGCTCCAGGTTCCCCATCCCGCTCCTTTGGGAAACATGCTATCAATAAAAATTTTATCACCATCTTTATCTATATTTCGCTTTCTGCGATCATACAGCGTTGCAGCCTCTTCTGCTGTGGGAACACGCCAATCCTGGTGCCCGCCATAATTTTTATTATTCATTTTCTGCGCATATTCTCTTGCTGTATACCAGTTGACCCACTTACCTTCCATTTGCCAATAATCCTTTTCCATCCATACCAAACTTGTTTTTCTATCCAAAATGGTACCATTTCCAAACTTGGCAAACCGCTTGTCCACAGATTCGGAAATTGCTTTCCCATCTTCCATGGAATAAGCAGTGGGCGAAAATATCGACACCAGAAAAAATATAAAAATTGCCGCGATCCATTTTGATTCACGAAACATTTCCCACTCCATAAAAAATAGCTGGGTTTTTAATTTATACTGTGATCGTTTTTAATTCTACCTACTTGACTGAACTAAGTAAACGGGGAAATCAGGTTGAACCGGCACAACCAATTCGCTAGAATAGAACAATAATTCCAAAGGCTCTCCCATGAAACTCCACAATAGAACCCAACTCCTGAAAACTTTATTGATCATTGGATTGTTTGTTTTCAGTTCCACATCTACCACCTACGGTAAACCTAAAGACAAAGATCGCTGGAATAGCAAATATGATACGAATGTGTACCTCTTCGGAGAAAAGCCAATTCCATTCCTTGTAGACAACATACACATCCTCCCCAAAGGCAAAGCCCTCGATGTGGCAATGGGAGAAGGAAGAAATGGTGTCTACCTTGCCACACAAGGTTTCGATGTGACCGGACTCGACATTTCAGAAAAGGGATTGGAAAAAGCACATGCCCTGGCGGCCAAAAACAATGTCAGCATCCAAACAAAAGTTGTGGATTTGGAAACCGTAGAACTCGAACCCAACAGTTACGATCTTATTCTTTGCACTTATTTTATG
>JACKQG010002782.1_pt1 | contig 22248 bp, 13 predicted proteins | sample 8237621 | NCBI WGS metagenome assembly JACKQG01 (sample SAMN15677084, study PRJNA649215) | marine metagenome | biome: marine; feature: Black Sea; material: saline water; isolation source: suspended particulate matter (SPM) from the Black Sea western gyre | collected 2013-06-09/2013-06-10 | depth... | reverse complement strand
CGGGCTACTTCACCGCAATCATCGGGAAATGGCACGCGGGCGAATGGCTGAAGGAGCACCTGCCGATGCAGCAGGGTTTCATGCACCAATACGGTCACTACGCCTGGGGCATCGACTACTATGACAAGATGATCCCGCACAACGCACCGGCGAGTTTTGTCGTGTACGACTGGCACCGTAATGAACAGCCAATCCGGGAGGAGGGCTATACCACCGACCTTATCGCTGCGGAAACCGAGCGTGTCATCGCGAAACAGAATAAAGAAAAGCCGTTTTTCCTCTATATCCCGTTCAATGCCGTGCACGGGCCGATCAATCGAGTTGCCCGATACACAGACAAATACACTGCTCGCGAAGCCGCTCTGAAGTGTTTCGATGACGCCCTCGGGCGCATCGTGGCTGCACTGAAAAAACACGGCTTTGCCGATAACACCTTGCTTGTCTTCGCAAACGACAACGGAGGCCTCACCGAGGAGATGAACAAACCATATCGCGGCACGAAGAACACCACATTCGAGGGTGGCGTACGCGTGCCCTGCATTATTCGCTGGCTGGGGCACACCCAGCCCGGCACTACCAACAACGGGATGATGTTTATTGCCGATTTCTTCTCGACTTTCATCACAATCGGCGGCGGCCGCCACGAGCAGGAACTCCCCGTTGACAGTCTCGATATGACCGGTATGCTCTTTCGCGGTGAGCCCAGTCCACGCGATGAAATCGTCTTTGAAGTCAGCGGCAGCGTCCGCATCCCTACCATTCGCAAGGGCGATTACAAGCTCATGGGGAAACTCCTTTACAACATCAAGATAGACCCATACGAGACAACCGACATAGCCGCTCAGCATCCGGATATTGTGAAACGGTTTCGCGACCGACTTCTGGAAGTCGACGCCGAGCGCCCACCACTGGGAGATAAGCCGCTACTGATGGAGCCGCCGTTGCCTTACGTCTATGGAATCGAAGAGAATGAGAATCCACCCGAGTGGTTGAAGAAGGCCGTAGACAGAGTCCGCGCGACGCAGCCGAAGGAATGGGCTCCCGGAGAAACACCATGGCCGCAAGCACCAAAGGCTCCGGTCGGAAGCCTGTAAATACAACCACATTTTTTTGAGGCATCCTGTTATACGATGCTTCCTATTACTTTATTTCTTGAATATAATTAGTAGTCATGTGATTTAGAAAACCTTAAATATATCTAATAGAATAAGGAACGAGATTATGAAAAAGCTCATCACCGTCTCCATCGTATTAATGGCCACTCTATCATGCAAATCTCTGCCTCAACGTCAATCAACCAATCTTTTCAATGGCGAGGACTTAAGTGGATGGCACGTGGATGTTCCCAAGATGGATAATGACCCAAATGTGAAAAGCCCGTTCATTGTTCGTGATGGTTTGCTCGTCAGCTTAGGCAATCCAAACGGGCACCTCATCAGCGACGCGGTCTATCAGAACTACCGACTCGAGGTTCAATACCGTTTTGCCGCAAAGCCTGGAAACTGCGGTGTTCTTGTTCACGCCTCAACTCCGCGTGCTCTTTATAGTATGTTCCCCAAATCTATTGAAGTACAAATGTTCCACAGGAATGCAGGTGACTTTTGGTGTATCGTCGAAGATATCAGTGTACCCAACATGGAGCAACGGCGCGGGCCCAAAGAGGAGTGGGGTATAATAGAAGGCAAGAAACGTCGAATTCTCAATCTGACGGAGACTTCCGAAAAACCAGCAGGCGAATGGAATACTATGGTTATTGAATGCCTTAACAACTCCGTTATGGTTTGGGTCAATGACGATCTTGTCAACCACGGCTTTGATTGCACTGCGAATAAAGGCCAGATTGCTCTGCAGGCGGAAGGTTCCGAAGTTGAATTCAGAAAAATAAAGTTGACTCCCATCACCAAATTCAGCGAAGAGAATTGACAATAACATAAACATTTTAAAGAGTTGAAGATTAAAAAATAAATTCGAACCTTAGGCCAATTATCAGGTAATCAATTAGATAATCCTGGAAGAAGGATGTAGCAACAAAAAGTATGAATGAACGCGAACGCTTTCTGCGATACATGCATTTCCAGCCTGTTGACCGAATTCCCCTTATGGAGATGGGCCTTTGGCCTGAGACAATTGAGCGCTGGCACCAGGAAGGACTTCCCAAGTGGGTCACATCTATTCGGCATCTGGAGGATTACCTGCGGCTGGACCGCAGCTTCAATGTAAACTGGCTTGAAATCAACGGTGAAATATATCCACCCTTTGAAGAGAAGGTACTCGAAGAAACAGAGGAAGAACAGGTCATATCCGATACGAATGGAGTTATCTTCCGCCAGCGCAAGAGCCACAAGACCATTCCAAACTATATTCGATTCCCGATTGAGAATGAAGCAGACTATATGGATCTTTTGCCTCGCCTGAACGGTTCGGACCCTGGACGATACAGTGAAGACTTTGACGATGACCTGCATTGGCGGAGAGAGCGAGGAGAGATCATTGGTGTGAATTTCAGAAGCTTCTTTGGTTTTCCAAGAAACTACATGGGACTTAAAAACTGGAGTATGGCGTTCTACGATCAACCACAATTGGTAAGGCGGATAATCGCTGACAGGCTGCAATTCGCAAAAGACTTGTTTAAACGTGTATTGTCGACCGGCTATCTGGATTTCGTTCAGATTTGGGAAGATATGGCCTACAAGACTGCACCAATGATTTCTCCGAAGCTTGTTCGTGATTATATGCTCCCGGCATACAAAGAGTTAGTATCTTATTTACGAGCCGGTGGCGTCAAACTCATAATGGTAGATACAGATGGGCGAGGGAACGACCTGCTGCCGATTTTTCTGGAGGCCGGCATAGATGGTATGCACCCTTGTGAAATAGCAGCCGGCTGCGATCCCGTACTTCTCAGGCAAAAACACCCGAACTGTACGTTGATAGGTGGATTAGACAAACGTGCCATTGCCAGCGGGCGGGAAGGAATTGACTTTGAGTTAAGACGAGTGCAGCCTGTGTTGGAACAAGGCGCATATATCCCCATGCTGGACCACTTTGTTCCCCCAGACGTTTCTTATCAGACATATCTCTACTATGTGGAACGGCGGCGAGAACTGCTGAATCGTCAATAGGGACGCCTCTGAATGTGATTGCATCTCAGAACTTATCTGGTATGTTAAATGTCAATGAAATTGAGTAACCACTTCCACTGAAGACGGCAATCATAACGATACACCGGCCAATTACTCTTCGCTGGTATATTATTACAACATTCTCCAATATATCAGGTTTACTGATCACCTTTGGATTGTTTTCTCTTTGTAGCCGTAAGCCGCTTTGAGAGTTTTTCGGTAAAGGCTTCCGGCATAACGAAGATCGCCATGAAGTGATCACTGCCGGGGATTAACTCACATCGGAGCAGCATCCACCCTGCTTGCTCTGCCTGTTGACCCAACAGGCCCGGCTGCCACGCATGCTCTTTACCGCGCCCACTCGCAAGATCAGCATGACGCTCAATGATCACCACACGCCCTGAAGGCTTGACCACCTTTTTCAGATGCCTAAGATAATCGACGTGAGTATCCTTGTCAAAGTGGTGATACGTCTTGGAAATAAATACCAAATCGCATGAGTTCTCCTCCTGGCCGGTCCCATCAGTCGGGCACAAATACGGCTTGATCTGAGGCACAGACTCCCACTTCTCCTTCATCGTATCGACTTTCTTCTCATTGACTTCGCCAGCGTGGATTACACCTTTGGGTCCGAGCTTCTCAGCTATTTTCGACGACCACCAACCATCACCAGCGCCGATATCCACCACTACGCTTTTGCGCCGCAGACCCAGTCGCTTGATCACGTAATCCGCCGCTTCGCGATATCCATTCTCCCCAACCGAATTGCCACCTCGACCGCCACTCTGCTCTCTTTGCTGACCGACCGCTGGCAGACATAAAAACAGAATCGCTACAATTGCACCGCCAATTCTCAAACGCTTTGACATTTCCAAGCCTTTCAAATAAGCCAATCACCCAATTACATAGCATTCTTGAGGCCCTATTCAACCTGAACTGATCCTAAAAAAATCTGCCTCAATGGTTATTGTATCAAAGAATTGATGATTGTTCAAGATACATAGCTCAGCGCAACTGATAATCTGAGACACTGTTGGCTCTTCTCGTCTTTAAGGGAGTACGATGGCCATTGAATCCTCTATGTAGCCAGACCTGCCAAGTCTATAGTATGATTTGATTGCCTCATTCCTCTCTCGGACTAACCAAACTCATTTCCCAGAAACTTACTGAATGAGGGTGCAGTGCGTCCGCCCTGCTGATGTATGACAAAATGGGTTTTTTCCAGTTATTGCAATAAAGCTACCCTTAGGATGCGTCTATATTGATGTGATTTGTAAATAACGCGAAGATAGGAGGATTCTAATGATTGAACTTCCGAATAATTCTACACAAGAAAAAATACAGCTTCATTTTTGCATATCTGTGATCCTTTACTTAACTATTCTCGCCTGGTTTCCTGAGGTATTGGCAGCAGAGGTATCAACCGGCAGAGTCCCGTACACGATTGTCGATACCGCCCAGATCAGGTGTTACAGCAACAATGCAGAAATTGAATATCCCAAAGCCAACACCAATTTTTTCGGTCAGGATGCACAGTACATCGGCAATGAACCTGCTTACAATGACAATGGGGACGGAACAGTGACAGACTTGAACACAGGGCTGATGTGGCAGAGTGATCCGGGTGAAAAAATGACATTTAAGCAGGCCGTCGCAGGAGCCGCTACATGCAGCCTCGGCGGGTATGATGACTGGCGGCTGCCGACCATCAAAGAACTTTACTCGCTTGTTCTGTTCAGCGGAACCGATCCGGACCCGATAAGCCGGGATTCCGCCAGTCAGCAGCCATTTATTAACAGGAAATATTTCAAGTTCCAGTACGGCAATCCTGACCGTGGTGAGCGTATCATCGATTCACAGTTTGCTACCAGCACAAAATACGTCAGTACCACGATGCGTGGTGATGAAACCATGTTCGGTGTTAATTTTGCTGATGGGCGGATTAAAGGTTACGGCATGAGGAGTCCGCGCGGTTATGGAGATAAGACATTTCATGTTCTGTATGTGCGAGGTAACACGAGATATGGAAAAAATGATTTTAAAGATAACGGCGACGGCATGGTAACGGATAAGGCTACCGGCCTTATGTGGATGAAAGTTGACAGCGGTAAACTCAGGGCGGGTAAAAACAAAGATGGAAAGCTGAACTGGCAGGAGGCACTTTCCTGGGCCGAGAACCTGAAATACGCGGGGTATTCAGATTGGCGGCTGCCCAATGTCAAGGAGCTTCAGAGCATTGTGGATTATACGCGTTCGCCCGCGACGGCGAATTCGGCGGCGATCGATCCGGTTTTTCAGACGACTTCGTTCATCGCCGAAAGCGGCCAAAAGGATTATCCATGTTACTGGAGTGGAACAACTCATGCCAGCCTGTCGAGGGCCAGTACTGCGGCCTATGTTGCTTTTGGCAGGTCATTTGGCTGGATGCGGGACAGGCGGAGCGGCCGGTACACACTGATGGACGTCCACGGTGCCGGTTCGCAACGCAGCGACCCCAAGTCAGGCGACCCATCGAGATTCCCCTACGGCCGCGGCCCGCAAGGCGATGTGATCCGAATCAACAACTTCGTCCGTTGCGTCCGCGGCGGTACCGCAGAACTGAGGACCAACGGTCCGGAAATCCGGATGAGGCAAGCACCAATACACCCATAGATAGAGTCGTTCAACAGCAGGTTCAGATATGAATTGCTCAATAGAGAGCTGTTTTTGAGTATTGATGAGCTAAGATATGTTGCAGATCGCTGGCGGATGGATTACAATCACTATTGTCCGCATAGCAGCCTGAATTATTTGGCTCCGACGGCATTCGCTGAAACATATCTTGAGCAAGGCTTCAATTCCCTCTGCCTTACTTAAGATAAGGAGAATTGTTTTTAAGTACGAAAAAATATGGGAAATCCAATATCTTAGCGGGGTACGTAATGACTAATAGAATACTCTCTTTAATATTGTTGTCATGGTTTTTATCGGTGGACGTCCTAGGGCAGATTCCCGCGGGATTCGTGTTCATTAAAGGTGCCCAGTACGAAGAGGGTCGCATTCATGTAGAGGACTTTGAGATGTTGGATCACACCGTTACCAATGCCGAATACCGGGCCTTTGTAGATGCCACCGGGCATGCTGCTCCACTACATTGGCAAAACGGGCAGGTCCCGGCTGGCAAGGAAGAGCATCCTGTAATTTTTGTCAATCGCTATGATGTCCGAGACTACCTGCAATGGCTCATGGAACAAGATGGCCGGGTGTACCGGTTGCCAACGGGCGTGGAATTTAGGCATGCAGCCTACGGCGGCCTGGAACGTCCTCGCTATCCGTGGGGTAATGATAAACCAGCGGATCAGGCTAATTGCGATGCGCACGGATCCCGGCGATTTGATGCATGGCAGGAGTATCTGCGCCCGGCAAATTGGGGTCAGGCCAACGGCTATGGCTTATACTGTATGGCGGGCAATGTATGGCAGATGATACTGAACCGATATGATCCGGCCACCCAAAAATGGATCTATCGCTTAAAGGAACCCGAGTTTAAGGGACAGAGTGTGATGGGCGGCTCGTGGGCACGGGGCCCAGCCTATCTGCGCTGCGGGTACGGTGTGGGGATGCAAACAGGTCTGCGACACCCTGACTTAGGATTCCGACCGGTGCGGGAACCCCAGGGGCACGATTGGCGTGTGCAGGTGCGGCGTGTGTGCGCGGTGTCACGCGATAACAGTGAAATTGCTCTGAGCTGGGGATTCCTTCGGGGCGATGCCCAGGATGTTCGGTTTCATGTGTACCGGGCATCGGATCGAAACCACGGGGGGCAAAGAATTACCCAGGTTCCCGTGAGTGGGACAACGTATTTTACAGATACTGGATTAACGCCTGAAAGGCGATACCAATACTATGTGCGCCCGGTGGATACAAAAGGCCGGGAACTGCGACGTTCGGAATGGGCAGGTGCCGATGCAAGAGTTGTAGGCGATCCACTCATTGCCACCTTTACTCCTATTTGCAAACCGGGTTCCTTAGTTCCGATCTTTGGTGACCTGAACGGCGATGGCGCCCTGGACTGTATTATCCGTATGGACAACGGCAATCGCGAGATGTCACAGGATTCAGGCGTACCCGTACAAATGGAGGCCTTTACCTCGTACGGGCGTTCCCTCTGGCGTAAGGACATCTGCTTTCATGACCATTGTTACGGCAGTGCTAACAATGTACCTTTTAATGTCTGGGACATGGACGGCGACGACAAGGCGGAGGTCATTACGCGCCTGCAAATCGGTGATGTGGTCTATGCAGCGATTCTGGATGGGATGAGCGGCCAAGTGAAACACAAAACGCCTTGGGTACCGATTGCCACCGACCACCAGGGCTCGTCCACACGAATTCACCTCTCTATTGCCTATCTCGATGGGAAGCATCCGGCCGTAGTAACTCAGAGCGGTTTGTATGAGAACGAGATATTCACGGCTTATGATGCCCAACTGAATCCAATGTGGCAGTTCAAGAGTTTCAGTGAAACAAGCGGCAGTGGTGGGCACAAAATTGAAGTGGCTGATGTTGATGGGGACGGAAAACAGGAGGTTTTTAACGGCACTACATGCATCAATCATGATGGCTCGCTGCGATGGTCTCTTTATCGGCAACATCCCGATATTGTCTCGATTCACGACCATCTGCCCAAGCGACCAGGGCTGGAGGTTTTTTATATTGTAGAATCGAGTATGCATGCCGGTGTCTATATGGTGGATGCGAACTCAGGAGAAGTCATATGGAAACTCAACCGGGAGGACGATTCACGCTGGACCCACGGCCATCGCGGTTGGAGTGCGGACATTTGGGACGATTCTCCTGGATTGGAGTGCGTTTCCAACCGAGCCGGTCATAATGATAATCACATCCTGATGTTCTCGGCGTCAGGACGTTTGCTGCTGGATCCCTTTCCAAATGGCTATACACCCGTCGAGTGGGATGGGGACGGTACGCGCGAACTGCTGAGCGCAAACGGTACAGCTCTCAGTAATTTCAATGGTACAGTAGCCGTGGCCGTTCCGGGAGTCAGACCCAATCCTGTGCCGAATAGCAACCTGCTCATGGTGGCCGACCTCTGTGGAGACTTCCGAGATGAGTTGGTTTTAGGTTTTCGTACTCAAGAAGGAAAGGACGCCATAGGCATCGTCACTGCAACAAAACCTGTAGGTAAGCGATACCTGGCGGCCTGGGAGAACCTTGATTATCGACTATGGGTGGCACGCAATCGCGGTGGCGGTTATGCCTCTGTCTATGACCGGCAACTTCAATCAGGGGATTAAAGCCGAGCGCGGGCCCATTTTTGATAAAATCTGCTACACCCGCGGCATGCCGGGCTTGGGAACCGGCCGGATAGAGCCATCCCACCTGGCAATATCTGGAGGTGTCAGTCGGAGATTGGAATTTAGAATCTCATCCCACGTTACTTGTTTGCCTGTATATGCTGACTCACGACCCATAATAGCGGTTAAAGTCGATTCACACAAAAAGCGGGTGTCATTCGGAATCTCGCCGCGTCGGAGTGCCGCGATAAAATCAATATGCTCCTGTAAGTGGCTCTCGTGCTGTTCCGGGTATTCTCTGAAAATCCTGGCATTTTCACCAGTGAACTGTGCTTTGCGGCCAACCAACGAGCCGAAGCCTTTGGTTCCAACAATCTCCTCTCCGACCTTTGCGTCCGTACCTTGGATCTGGCGGCACATGCTGGTCATGCGAATACCGTTTTCGTATTCGAACTCGACTGTGAAGTGATCATAGATATTGCCGCCGCGGTCTGTATGATACTGCCGCCCACCCATCCCGTAGGCCTTGACGGGATGAGCCTGCATGATCCAGTTGCACCGGTCAAGATTATGGACGTGCTGCTCGACGATGTGGTCGCCGCAGAGCCAGTCAACGTGGAACCAGTTGTGGAAATGGTAATCAGGAAGTGACATCCCTCCTTCACGTTCGCGATACCAGATATTGCCCGTGTTGAAATAGGAGTAGAGAGCCATGATATCCCCGAGTTCACCGTTATGAATTGCTTTGACAAGGTCCGCGTAATGAAATACGTGGCGGCCGTTGAAGCCGGACAACAAAGCGATTCCCTTTCGCTTCATCTCATCCTCAAGGGCGAGTATCCGGCGCACTCCCGGTGAATCAGTAGCGCACGGTTTCTCCGCGAAGATATTCACACCTTTCTTGACTGCATATCCAATATGATCCGGCCGAAAGCCCGGAGGCGTACAAAGAAGGACGTAATCAATACCGGAGTCGATCACTTTCTGGTAGGCATCTAAACCCGCAAAGCAATGGCTCGGCTTCACTTTGAGGTTGTTTTGAATCGCCTTGTTGTTGCTTTTGAGTTTCGACAACCGAGCAAGGCTCCTCTCGACCTTTGCCATAAAAATGTCGCCCATAGCCACTAATTCAACATTCGGGCCGGCCATCATTGCATCTTGGGCGGCCCCGGTGCCGCGACCCCCGCAGCCTACAAGTCCGACGCGGATTCGGTCGTTGTTTGCTCCGTATGCTTGCGTGACAACAGAGAGTCCTGCCAGAGCGGTGATTTGAGTACTGGTCTTGAGAAAGCGACGACGTGTCATTGTATTGTTTTCTGGTTTCATTGGTAGGTGCCTTTCTTTTTTTAAGCTATTTATTGTCATCTTTTTAAGAATAACTGATGAGAAATCGCTTTTCAGGCGGGACGAGCATGGGCCCGTTGAGATTACCTGAAGAGACGTTTTCATAACGGAGATTGTAGCAAGATGTTGCTGAGATTGCAATAATTGAAGTACTCATCCTGCGCAATAATTAATCCGGGGAAGGATTCCAGGTAGTCCCTTACTATTTCTTTGATGACAAAAGATAATATACTTAGCTAACTTCATTTCCTCCGTCTCCTTAATCCGATATTAATGAAAATATATTCGGTTTTGAGCAAGAATTAGATGTTTGGTGCTTCCATAAATCATCATATTTGACATCCGTGGTGACAAAACGGAGACACGCTTTCACCTGGAAATCAGGGTGTTTTTCAGCTTCCGAAAGAGGTCACTTTTCGAAGAATTCTGGCATTTTACAACACAAAAAACAGAGACCATTTTGGGTTTATCAGGGCCGTTTCGCCCCGCCGACAGAGACAGCCCCGCGAGGTACGTTCTTTGCGCATTCCACGTGGTCAGGGTAAAGACCTTCGACGGTAATCGCACCGCTCTCAGAACCGCCGACGAGGAGAGGGGGACGCTGCCCGGAAAGGTTTACGTTCTTTATCGTTGCCTCAAACACATCTTCAAGCGCAATCGGGCGTCCGTTTGATGTTATGGAAACATCTTCCAGAGTAAGCTCCTTGACCCGATGGGCTATAGCACCGTTGACCACGTTTTCGAACACCGCGTTTTTGATATTGATGTTTTCCAGCCACTTCTCGGGCAAACCGATCATTTCGATGGCAGTACGGGCACCATTGACACGAATATTTTTGATGTAAACATTGCGGAACAAGGGCGATTTGCCGGTGGCCTCGCGCTCGTAATACGAATTGAAATTGATGGCCTGTGCCTCGATGTTCTTCATCTCGACCTTCTCGATATAGATATTTTCGATGACATTGCCGCGGCCGCGTGTGGTCTTGAAGCGAATGCCGCGATCACAGCCGTCAAAGTAGGCATCATGTACGTAGATATTGCGAATACCCCCGGAGGTCTCACTGCCGAAAACGATCCCACCGCTGCCGGTACGGACGTCACGAGCCGTGAAATTGCGCACCACGATGTTTTCACTGGCGATGCCAATCTTCAGTCCATCCTCGTTGAGGCCGGACTTAATGACCACAGCGTCATCCCCGGTTTCTAAATGATTGTACTCAATCAAGACGTTCTTGCAGGAATCGGGCACGATCCCATCGCCGTTGGGCGACTCAAGACTATGCACGGTTATCCCGCGAACGATGATGTTCTCACTGTAAACCGGGTGAACGTTCCACATTGGGGATTCCTCAAGTGTGATTCCCTCGATGAGGATGTTTTTGGCCTTCCATGGCACGATAAAAGTCGGGCGCATTCCTTCCCGCCCGCCGCCTTTACCGTAACGGCGTTCTTCCAGTGGCACTTTGGATGCTTCGATACGATTACCTCTATTATTGTTTTTGGCCCAATCCCACCACCAGCGCCCGTGGCCGTGGAGCGTACCCCGGCCGGTGATAGCGATATTTTCGACATGGGGCGCATAGATCAGAGGTGAGTAGTTGTAGGCCTCCACGCCTTCACAGCGAACGTGGACCACAGGAAGGTAATCCTCCAGATCATTGCTGAAATGGACAATGGCGCCTTCGGCGATATGCAGATTCACATTGCTTCTAAGATGAATAGCGCCGGTCAGCCAATCGCCTCTGGGGATGAGCACCTTACCGCCGCCGCTCTCGTGGCAGGCGATAATGGCTTTGTGGATCGCTTCGGTGCTCTTGTGCTTTTCGTCATCCTCCCACTTACACTGAACGGCTCCGTAGTCACGGATATCGAACGTTCGCTCGGGAAACGAAGGCCGCTTGAGCTGTGGCATCTCGAACGGAGTTTTGATCGGCGCGATCGTTACGGGCAGATCGGAAGTTGTCTTCTGAACCGCCAGGACCGTCCAGCCGCTCAGCAATGTACTGGCAGATGTACCGAGTATTAAAATGGTTGCCGCAAAACCGAACGGCCAAATGATGCTTTTTCTTCTCTTCATCATGAAATGCCTTTCCATTTAAAATAGATATAATCGGATTTTCCCGGATGTCTTCATAAGCAGTAGTCCTACACACCATAACAAGTTATTCTACCTGAATGGTCTGCACAATATCAACCAGAATTCGGTACAGAAAATACAAAGCATGCCTAAATGATAAAGCTTTACGTCTACACAACCAAGATATCACTTGAAAATCAGAGTGTTTTTCAACTCTCTCTGACATCAACAATTTCATCAGGCTTTTTCCCTGTTGTAGGAACTTACGTCTCATTGTATAATAACAATACATAACCTTTGCTTTACAGCCATGCTGCCCGAAAGCTGTGGTTAAAGATGAGGGAACATATGCTATGGAAACGAAAAAAACATATCAAATTGTCGAAGTCGTTTTGTTGGTCTTGACGTTGCTATTTTCCACTGGTGGGTGTGAAAGGGAACTAACCAAATCTACTGAGTTAACAGAATCAGCCGAACAAGCTCAACCATCCAATGAAACTGCTCTTGCCGGTGCAGACGCTGAAGAATTAGGAGTGATCATTGAACGAAATGTACCTGTTCCCATGCGGGATGGTATTATTTTACGGGCGGACGTGTATCGGCCTGACCGCGGAGATCCGTATCCAGTGCTGGTGCAGCGGACGCCCTATGGCAAGGATGGGAGATTCGATGGGTTTGTCAAGTCCGGATACATTGTGGTCAGCCAGGATGTTCGCGGGCGGTACGCATCTGAAGGAAAATGGGGATCTCTTTACCGATTCCAGACGCATGAAGCTGAGGATGGCTATGATACCGTAGAATGGGCCGCAAGACTCCCTGGATCGACTGGCAAGGTGGGGACGTTCGGAACTTCTTATCCGGCATTTCTACAATGGCGTCTCGCCCCGCTTCGCCCCCCTTCGCTCGTAGCCATGTCTGCTTGCAGTATTCCCGCACAAATCTGGTATGGGGAAAATCCTTGCACAATTCGTCCGGGATTTCGTTTGGAGTGGTTGGCGTTAATGGCCGTTGACATGCGACGACATGAAAATCTTCCCGGTGTACATACCAGGTGGGAACATAGGCGATTATGGCAGAAAGAATCCCAGAAGTGGCTCGATTGGCTTCCCTGGTCGGACCTGCCTCAAGATTTTTTCGGTTATGAAACTGATATTCTCAAGTCCTGGCTGAAGAGTCCTCATGCTGATCCATGGAAATTGGCTGAAGGATGTAAAGATACTACCGTTCCAAACCTCGATATGGTTGGCTGGTATGACCACGCCAATGGCGATATGTTGCTCTTCCGAACAATGGTCAAGGAAGCTAAAACAACAGCAGCCCGTAAAGGCTCACGAATCATCATAGGTCCGTGGACCCATGGGACGACGTACGGTCATAAATATGGTAGTATAGACTTTGGCCCTGATGCCGTTTTCGACAAGAGAGAGCTGCACAAATCCGCTGGTTCGACTACTGGCTCAAGGGCATTCAAGACGGAGTCGATAAGGACCTACCTGTGAGAATCTTTGTCATGGGCGATAACAAATGGAGGGATGAGCAGCACTGGCCACTTCATCGGACTAAAGAGAAGATTCTGTATATTACCAGCGATGGACATGCAAATACCCCAAGTGGCAAAGGGAACCTTATCATTGAAAAGGCGACATCTGCTGGCATGGATACTTATGCCTACGACCCAGGCAATCCTGTCCCAACACCGTCTGGGGCGAAACGACCTATGCCTACAGATCAACGATCCTTAGCAAGCCGACAGGACATTCTTGTCTACCAGACTGAGCCATTGAGCGAGCGAGTCGAGGTGACGGGAAATCCTGTAGTCGAGCTTTACGCATCATCGTCAACTCCTGACACCGATTGGTTTGTAAGACTGATAGATGTTGCTCCAGATAGTCTGGCACGGGATGTTTCTTCCGGTGTGATGCGTGCACGTTATCGGCACGGATTCGATAGGCCCAAGTTGATTCAGCCGGGGAAAATTGTCAAATACACAATCCATATGAGTCCCACGTCAAATGCATTTCTACCGGGACATCGAATTCGCCTGGACATAACCAGTTCTGACTTTCCAAATTATGACCGCAATCATAACACGGCAGCAAATCAGAATGCTGATGCTACTTTGGCGATTGCGAATCAGATAATCTATCATGGCGGTGAGCGGGCAACAAGAATCATCTTGCCCTGGATACCGAATCCGATAGAAGAAGAAAAGCGTGAGCCGGTGACGGAAAAACAAATGTATCCCTTCCATCAGGCGGCGGCCGACGGTGATATCGAGCGTGTCAAACTGCTCCTTTCAAAGGGGGCCGATGTCAATGCTAAGGATGAAAAGAAGAACACTCCACTACGCTCTGCGGTCGAATCGGGAAGCATGGAAGCGGTACAGCTTCTCGTAGAAGCAGGTGCCGACGTTAATGCAGGGTCGTGGCCGCCTTTGTGCATGGCTGTTGATAAAAATAATACAGCCATAGCTGAATATTTGATAGAGCGCGGGGCGGATGTCAACGCTCCAGAAGGCTGGACACCTTTGCAGGAAGCACCCTACGTCAGCAACAACGTAGAGATGGTCGAACTGCTTATTGCCAAAGGGGCAGATATTAATGCAGGACCATGGACGGCACTTCATGGTGCGATGGACAAAGAACGCTGGGAGATAGCGAAACTGCTTATCGCCAACGGTGCCGATATCAATGTGAAGGATTCTTCGGGTAAGACGCCTTTAGATTATGCTTTTTCGAGCGGCAGGAAGGATATGGCGAGATTGATACTTGAGAGAACTACAGATTTTACTGCGAAAGATAATAAGGGCCTGACAATATTGCACCACGCAGCCGTGAATGGGTTTCAAGAGATTGCCAAACTGTGTCTTGCAAAAGGCGCCAAGGTAGATGAAAGAGATGAGGTGTATGAGTTTACAGCCCTGCACTATGCCGCCAGGTTCGGCAGTAAGAACGTTGCAGAGGTATTAATCGCCAATGGTGCCAACATTGAAGCAAAGGATAAATGGGGTTACCAGCCTATACACTGGGCAGCTTATCATGACCGTCCGGATGTTGTCGAGTTGCTTATAGACAACTGTGCCGATGTCAATGCCGAGACTTCATTGGGTCAGACGCCGATACAGTTGGCCGAACAAAGGAGGAACAAGGAGACCGTTGAACTGCTTCGGAAGCACGGAGCAGAGGAATAACAACCAGGACAGGCCTGAACGAATATCCCCAAAAGAGTTATAAAATAACAGATTTAATTTCATCCGGATACTTAATCAGGCTAAAAAAACCGTGAAATCCATGTGCCTTGGGGCTATTTTCGGTCAAAAACGCTCACAGTTAAAAACAAAAATCAAAATTTTCAAAAAATTTTATCTCTTTTCTCGACAACGATTTACAAACCCCGAGCCACGAAAAATAGCCAAATTTTCGACTCAAAACTGCACACTCGTCTAATTATAGAGGCGTAGTTTTTCTGCCCTCATATAAGGAGTTTTGAATTTGAGTTATTTGGATTTTGATATTGTTTCGGATTTAGATATTAGGATTTCGTGTTTATGCTATATAAATTCTACGAATTCTTACGTACGAATTTATAAGCAAATTATGTAAAACAAACCCAATTTCAGAAATGACAAAATGAACATAAATATAGATAAGACAAGCAATTACAAGATTTTATCCGCTGGCTCAGGTAAAAAAACAAAGCCAATTCAAACCCAATTCAAAGCCAATTTAAGCCAAAACAAAGCCAATTAAAGCCAAAACAAAGCCAATTCAAACCCAATTTTCGTAAAAAATTGACATTCATTCGGACTCGATATACGAAAAATTAACATTCGTGGAGACATTTTAGTGTCATAATGTCACCTATAAATCAGGGTGTTTTTCGGCTTCTGAAAGAGACGGCTTTTTGAAGGATTCTAGCATTTTATAACTCGCACAAAGGGCAATTTTGGAGGCAGATGTGCGAGGTCCAAGGCACATATAGTTGGCAGGTTGGGACCGATCCGAAAGCTTTTGAAGATCTGGCACTCTCATGATAAAGATATAGTGTGCTATAAAGAATATGAGAAGCACTATTACAAGTTGTTATCAATGGATTTTACTTGACGGGAAGGGCGCTAATTCAGTATAAATTATGTTAGGGAAATTTGCTTCTGCTCAGTCAGACATCTGTGGCTTTGAGGTCAACCAGCAGGTGCAATTCTTATAGTTTTGGGTTGAGGAGGATTTATTATGCGAGGTACGGAATTATAGTACACATTCGCATAGAAGAACTTTTACATTTCAATGAATAACCTACTTTTTAAGGAGGACATTTATGTGTAGAAAATTGATTTATCTTATTTCTCTTGTTTTGGTGACGGGTCTCGTTGGTAACACTTCAGCTGGTTTGGTGGGACACTGGAAGTTAGATGAGGGTTCCGGCACTATCACTTATGACTCGTCCGGCAATGAGAATAATGGTACCCTTAACGGCCCGATCTGGCGGCCTTCTGATGGCCAGATAGGTGGTGCTCTCGAGTTTGACGGAATTGATGATTATGTTGAAGTTCCTGATAACAAGAGTTTTGATATTACGAATGAGATCACTGTTACGGCATGGATCAATCCTGTGGATGTTGCTGAATGGAGAACTATCATCTCTAAGTACGCCCATACTCCTGCTTGGAGAAAGGACCTGTACTGGTTGCTTCATAGCGGTAACATCGGGGTTTCTTTAGCCGGACCAAGTGGAATTGGAGGTGATGATTGGATCCCAAATGTCCCCATAGAATCTGGCATCTGGGCGCATGTAGCGCTCAGTTACGATGGAGCCGCCATGAAAATGTATAAAAATGGAATTAACGTGGCGACAAATAGTATAAGCGGCGATTTGTTGCTTGGCGACTCCGCCAGTAATGAATCATTTTACATTGGCCAGAACACCGAGTGGGGAGAATTCTTCGATGGCCTTCTTGATGATGTCCGCATATACGACCGCACGCTGACACCGGACCAAGTAAAGGACCTGTTTAATGGTATCCCTCCAACATTTACAAAAGCTTTCAACCCCAATCCACCTGACGGTGGACTCCATGAGGATACATGGTTGAACCTTGGCTGGGGTGCGGGTGATTTTGCTGTTTCACACGATGTGTATATAGGTGATAATTTTGATGCTGTCAGCGAAGGCACCGAAGGTACGTTCAGAGGTAATCAAACCACAATCTTTTTTGTTGTCGGCTTTCCAGGATTTCCATATCCGGATGGTCTTGTTCCGGGCACCACTTACTACTGGCGAATCGATGAAGTCAACGATACCGAGCCGAACAGTCCCTGGAAAGGTCCTGTCTGGAGCTTTAGTATTCCCCCCAAGACTGCATACTTTCCCGATCCGGCTGATGGAGCCGAGTCTGTAGATGTAGATGTGAGACTTGGTTGGACCGCAGGTTTTGGTACTAAACTACATTACGTTTACTTCGGTGATAATTTTAACGAAGTGAACAATGCCGCCGGTGGTCTGCCACAGGGAATGACAACCTATAACCCAGGCCCGCTTGAAATGGCCAAGACTTACTACTGGCGCGTCGATGAGTTCGATGTTATCGAAACGCATATGGGTAACATTTGGAGCTTTACAACCCAGGGTGCCGTCGGCAGCCAGAACCCGGCTAATGGCGCCGTGGATGTCACACAGACACCTGTTCTTACCTGGGTTCCGGGGATCTTTGGTGCTTCACATGAAGTGTACTTCGGAACAGACAAAGATGCGGTCAAAAACGCCGATGCCAGTTCACCTGAGTACAAGGGCAGCGGCAACCTTGGTTCAGAGAGCTATGATCCCAGACTGCTCGAATGGGACACTACCTACTACTGGCGTATTGATGAGGCTAATAACGCCAACGCCGACAGCCCCTGGACAGGCCCCCTCTGGAGCTTTACGACCGCTAACTTCCTTGTCGTGGACGATTTTGAGAGCTACAATGACCTTAATGAAGATGAACCCGGGAGCAACAGGATATATCTTGCCTGGATAGATGGATTCGACAATCCGACTGTAAACGGTTCCGTAGTTGGTCATGCCAATCCTCCTTTTGCCGAGCAGACTACCGTTCACAGTGGAAATCAGTCGATGCCGATAGCCTATGATAATTCCGTTGGGAAATCCGAGGCGACTTCTGTCTTGACCGCCAATCGTGATTGGACAGTGAATGGTGTCAACAAATTAACAATTTGGTACCGAGGCGGTTCTGCCAACACCGCAGAACCGATGTATGTTATTGTAAATGGAACCGCGGCGGTCACTAATGATAATCCCGATGCGGCGCAGGCAGCCACTTGGACCCAATGGAATATCGACTTGCAAGCTTTTGCAGACCAGGGCATGAACCTCGCAAATGTAAATTCGATTACACTTGGTCTCGGTAACAGGGCTAATCCGACTGCCGGCGGTTCGGGTATGATGTATTTTGATGATATTCGACTGTATCCACCGGCACCATAAATTGAGATTTGTTAGACAGTTGAATTGTTTGTCTGATTCGGACTTGTATTATCTCGGGGCTTATACTGATTCATTCGGTATAGGCCCCGATTGTTTTAAGGCATCGCAGACAAGCTACACACATAAGTCTATAAGAGCGGTGTAATTATTAGGTTACTATATACTCAGATAGAAAATTTATCATATAATAAGACGAATTCTTCGTTCAATATGTGTGGTTCAGAAAATAATGGAGGTCTCGCTGTATGTCAGACTCAAGATGTATAATCGACACGAAATCAAAAAGTCATATAAGTCTTAAAGTGGTGCTTGAGTCATTATTAGCCTTCAGCCTATTATTGTTCTCTTCGTGCGCGCACTATAGATGTGATCCAACGTATGTCGGTCCAAAGATGAGGAGTACGGAACTCCTAAAATATTACAGCTATCCTAAGAAGACTATTGAAACCGAAATCAAAACGATTAATGAGAAGAAAATGTATGTTGTCAAAAGAATAGAATTTCCTTCTGCACTAAATGTTTTTGGAACGGCGAATATAAAAATTGACTATTACATACAGAGAAAACATGGAAAATTTCCCACCATACTTATTTTGCCAATATCTGGTGGGATAGATTTTTCTGTTAGAAGTTTTGCCAGCCATTTTGCATCAAGCGGATTTAATTGTGCTATTGTACATAATAGGAAGGCCGATCTGGAGGATGCCAAGTCTGGAGAAGATGTTGAAGATTACTTCAGACAAACAGTTTTGGATAACAGGCAAGTACTGGACTATTTAGTCACAAGAGAAGAAGTTGACGAGGATAGGCTTGGTTGCCTCGGCCTAAGTCTTGGAGGGATAAAGGCCAGCTTAATAACAGGAGTAGATGAAAGAGTGAAGTGCGTTGTATTGGTTCTTGCTGGCGGTAGTATTGCAGACATTTTTCTTCTTTCCAAAGCGGAAGGTATCAAAGATTACAGCAAGGATTTCGTGGAAGACGGGGTGACCTTAGAAACTATACATACAGAATTGTCAGAGAAAGTAGAAACAGATCCCATCAAGTTGGCTGGATATATGGATGCAAGAAATGTATTACTTTATCTAGCGTTGTTTGATAGAGTTATTCCAAGAAAATGTGGTTACAAACTGTGGGAAGCCATTGGTAAGCCAGAATTGGTTTGTTTTTTCGCAGGGCACTATAGTTCTTATCTGTATTTACCTTATGTCGAAATGGAGACTTTAAGTTTTTTTAAAAAGAAATTTGGCCTGAAGTAGGTGCTAATGATTAATTGCAACCGTGTAGTAAGTTTTGTAATCCCTGTGAAAAAAGCAACTGTTTCGTGCATTAATGAACATGAAGCCATTCAAGCACATTACGCTCTTGATTGCAGGATTATCCTTGACGGGGAGGTGGATAATTTGGTATAGATAACATTAGTGAAACTTGTGCCTGCTCAGTCGGACGTCTATGGATTTGGGTTTTTTTACAATTTTCACAAATAGAGGAGTTATCATGAATCGTTTCAGGAGCAGAGTTGTAGCGAGAACTTTATGCTTCATGTCGGAAATATTTTAAATTTCAATTAATAACCCATATTGGATTTTTGAAGGAGGATTATTATGTGTAGAAAATTGATATATTTGGTTTCTTTTGCTTTGTGGCTGGGCCTAATTCTAACGAGCGCAGCAGAAGCTACTGATCCATCATTGGTGTTATATCTCCCATTTCACGAAGGGACAGGAGAACCCAAAGACTTCTCCGTGTATGAGCATGTGGTAGAACTCGTCAATAATCCCAACTGGGTAGATGGGAAATATGGCAAAGCGTTGGAGTTTAATGGAACAAATTATGTTAGGGTTCCTATCAATGAAACCTTACAGTTGAGAGAGTCCTTCACAGTGGAGTTCTGGGTACAAAGGGAAGATTCTCAGCCAGCAACCTGGAACTACATGGTCGCCGGTGGCACTCTCATGTGGGCTGTTATTGTCAATGCTGATCAGAATGTTTATGTTTGGTCCCGATCAGGTGGAACGTGGGGACAACGGCTGGTTACTTCCATACCACTTACCACAGACTGGACGCATATTGCATTGACTTATGATGTAGGCAGTGGAATAGAATTATACTTTAATGGCGAGAAAGCAGGTGAAGGCGGAACACCTCCCGTTGTTGATGAAATCGATGGCTCCATAATGGTTGGTGCGAGAAATCCAGGGCAAGAATTCTTTGCTGGTATCATCGACGAAGTTGCCCTTTATAATCGAATTCTAACATTAGACGAAATCAGGACGGATATGGAAGCTGTAGGTGAACCATGGCCGTATGCCCTCGGTCCAACTCCCCCTGATGGTGCACTTCATGAGGATACATGGGTGAACCTTTCTTGGAGCGCAGGAGATTTTGCAGTCTCACATGATGTGTATTTGGGTGATAACTTTGGTGATGTGAACGTCGGTGCTGAGAGCACTTTCCTGGGCAACCAAGTCGGAACATTTTATGTTGTAGGCTTTCCCGGATTTGCTTATCCGGATGGCCTCGTTCCAGGTACTACATACTACTGGCGAATCGATGAGGTAAATGACGCCGACCCGAACAGCCCTTGGAAAGGTGATATCTGGAGCTTTAGTATTCCTCCCAAGACAACATACTTTCCCGACCCGGCTGATACTGCCGAATCTGTAGAACTGAACATAGACCTTAGCTGGACGGCAGGTTTTGGTGCGAAATTACACACTGTGTATTTCGGCGACAATTTTAACGATGTCAATAATGCTACCGGGGGTCTGCCTCAGGGAACTGTAACCTATAATCCCAGCCCGCTTGAATTGGCTAAGACTTACTTCTGGCGAGTCGATGAGTTCGATGCTATCAGTACATACAAAGGCAATGTCTGGAGCTTTACTACCCAGGGCGCTGTTGGCAGTCCGAGCCCGGCTAATGGTGCTGTGGATGTAACACAGTCATCGATTCTTACGTGGGCACACGGAGTCTTTGCCGATACACATCAAGTTTATTTCGGTACGGATAAAGATGCTGTGAAAAATGCCGGTACGAGTTCCCCTGAATATAAAGGCACTGGAAACCTTGGTTCCGAAAGCTATGACCCAGGACTACTTGAATGGAATACCACCTACTACTGGCGTGTTGATGAAGCCAATAACGCCAATGCTGACAGTCCATGGACAGGCCCACTCTGGAGCTTTACTACGGCCAACTTCCTTATTATTGATGATATGGAAGCCTACAATGACCTTAATGAAGGTGAACCAGGGAGCAATAGGATATATCTGGCCTGGGTAGATGGATTCGACAGCCCGGCTGTAAATGGCTCTGTCGTTGGTCACGCCAATTCTCCTTTTGCTGAGCAGACTATAGTTCACAGTGGGAATCTGTCTATGCCAATGTCTTATGACAACGCAGTCGGCAAATCAGAGGCTATTTTGACATTGACTTCCAATAAAGACTGGACAATAAAAGGTGTTAACAGATTGACAATTTGGTATCGAGGTAGTAATAACAATACTGCAGAGACAATGTATGTTACCTTGAACGGCAGCGCTAGTGTCGATAACGATAATCCCGATGCGCCACTGGCCTCCAGGTGGACCGAATGGAATATCGACCTCCAGGCCTTTGTTGACCTGGGTGTGAACTTTACCAATGTAACTTCGATTACTCTTGGTCTTAGATCAGTTACTGGCGGTACAGGTATGTTATACTTCGATGATATTCGGCTGTATCCGCCAGCACCTTAGACTGATATTTAAGTGTCAATTAATATTGCATCGTTAATATTGCAGATTTGTATTAACTCAGGGCTTATATCGATTGATTTGTTATAGGCCCTTTTTTTAACATCGGCCACTAATAAAGATTTCAAAATCAAATAGTCAACCACCTCCACCAAAGGTGGAGGCTTGAGGACTGGCCTCTAAAAGAGGCC